>Ga0115000_10003660_pt1 | contig 12846 bp, 16 predicted proteins | sample ArcticOcean_MG_C_6_FD_89690 | JGI IMG/M metagenome (GOLD analysis project Ga0115000, IMG submission 89690) | Marine microbial communities from western Arctic Ocean - ArcticOcean_MG_CB8_128 | ecosystem: Environmental > Aquatic > Marine > Oceanic | place: Arctic Ocean: Canada Basin | collected... | reverse complement strand
TTTTTAGAAGGAAACGAATTACCAGGAATTAAAATAATAAAAAAATTATGACAGCAATTAATGAATTGGTATATAGGCAAACAAAAATTATTGCCACACTTGGGCCCGCAACATCTTCAAGAGATAAGATAGAGGGTTTAATAGATGCAGGCGTTGATTTAGTTAGATTGAATTTTTCTCATGGTGATAAGGAATCTCATATCGCTAGGGCGAAGTTAGTAAGGGAAGTGGCGAAAGAGAAAAGTTATCATGTTGGTATTGTTGGTGATCTACAGGGGCCAAAAATAAGAATTACTAGGTTTATCGAGTCGCAAGTTAACTTAGAGAGTGGAGCTACATTTACAATTGATGACCAACACCCTTTTGATCAAGGGACAGAAAAAATTGTCGGGACCACATACGAAAATCTTGCAAAAGAGCTAAGTATTGGCGATATATTATTATTAGATGATGGAAGGTTAGAATTAGAGGTAACAAACTTATCTGGCTCAAAAATTGTTTCAAAAGTTATTCACGGTGGCCTGCTATATGATTCTAAAGGTCTAAATAGAAAAGGCGGTGGTTTATCTGCATCAGCTATTAGTGAAAAAGATATAAATGATATTAAGCTTGCTGCTGAAATTGGTGTGGATTATTTAGCGGTTTCCTTTGCAAGGGAGGCAAGTGACGTAGACCTTGCAAGAAAATTACTTAGGGAAGCTGGAAATGATGGTGGGATAATAGCAAAAATTGAACGGGCAGAAGCTTTAGATAATATTGATGAAATAATCGATGCTTCTGATGCAATTATGATTGCGAGAGGTGATTTAGGTGTAGAAATTGGAGATGCCCAATTACCGGCTGTCCAAAAAAACCTTATTAGAAAAGCGAGAAAAAAAGATAAGGTGGTAATAACTGCAACTCAAATGATGGAGTCTATGATAACAAATTCAATACCTACTAGAGCGGAAGTTTTTGATGTAGCAAATGCAGTTATAGATGGAACAGATGCAGTAATGCTATCTAGCGAGACAGCAATGGGTGATCACCCTGTTCAAGCAGTAAAGGCTATGAGCAGAATATGTGAGGGTTCAGAAGGGCAAATTCCAATCACGAGTAAAGAGTCTAATTATTCTACTGAAAATAAAAAAGTAGATAGAGCTATCGCAATGGCATGCATGTTAACAGCTGCCAATTTAAATGCAGTTGCAATTGCTGCTGTAACGGAGTCAGGCTCTACAGCTCTCTGGATGTCCAGAATAAATCATAGTATTCCAATATTTGCTTTGACAACTCACACCGCGACGCTAAGAAAAATTACATTATATAGAGGTGTTTACCCGGCAAGAATAAAAGCTATTGATACAAATCATGCAACTGTAAACCAGGATGCAATTAATGTTTTGACTAAGTTGAAAGTTGCAAAAGACAATGATTTGGTAATAATAACTAAAGGTGATCTAGCGGGGATAGAAGGTGGCACAAATGCTATGAAGGTAGTCAAGGTTGGGCACCTCGTGCAAAACTAATAAATTGACAGGATTTTAAAAATGAATATTAAAACACTTAATCAAATAGCAGTAAAAATGGTTGCTGATTCCAAAGGAATTCTGGCGATGGATGAGAGTCACGGCACATGTAAAAAAAGATTCGACGCTCTTAATATAGATGTAAATGAAGAAAATAGAAGGTCATATAGAGATATGCTTGTTACAACAGATTCTCTCTCGGACTATGTGTCTGGAGCTATATTATTTGACGAAACAATCAGGCAAAAAACTACCACAGGTAAAAAATTTCCAGATTATTTAAATGAAATAGGAATAATTACTGGTATAAAAGTAGATACTGGCGCAAAACCATTCTCTTGCCATCAAAATGAAAAAATTACTGAAGGCTTGGATAATTTACCTCAACGCATGGAGGAATATAAGTTGCTAGGGGTAAAATTTGCCAAATGGTGGGCCGTAATAACTATTGGCGACAGAATGCCATCATCAGCATGTATGATTGCTAACGCACATGCCCTAGCTAGATACGCGAGTATTTGCCAAGAGTTAGATATAGTTCCAATAGTTGAGCCAGAAGTTTTAATGGATGGCTCTCATAATATAGATACGTGCTTTACGGTAACTAACGAAGCTCAAAATATTTTATTTGAAGCCCTAGACAAGCTAGATGTTAATCTAACTGGTATTATATTAAAACCGAATATGGTGACTTCTGGGTCTAATTGTGAAAAGCAAGCTAGTGCTGAGGAGATAGCAGAATTAACTATAAAATGCCTTGCTAAAAATATCCCAAAAGAAGTTCCTGGTATAGCTTTTTTATCTGGCGGCCAATCAGATGAAAATGCATCCAATAATTTAAGTCATATCAATAAAATTAATTCCAATCCTTGGAAGTTAACTTTTTCCTATGGTAGAGCTTTACAACTAGAGGCTATGAAAAAATGGTGTGGTGATAATAATCAAAATTCTGAAGCACAAAAAATTATCTTGAAAAGAGCTCATTTTAATAGTCTTGCGGCCTCTGGAAAATATAATCTAGAGATGGAAAATAATTAATTTAATTTAAGCGCCCTAAGTTGTTTGCTTTGTTTTTTTATTGATCATAAAATCCTCATTAACTAGTAAAACATTTCTATTTTCGTTATTCTAATTTAATGCTTTGCAGATAATTTTAAAGAGTAATGTAAGACCCTGGACTAATATCTCCCAAAGACCATTGATCGATTCTTGTTCTAATTAACCTTAGGGTAGGAAACCCTATATTGGCTGTCATTCTTCTTACCTGGCGATTTTTTCCTTCACTAATTGAAATTTCAATCCATGAAGTAGGAATATTTTTTCTTACTCTGATTGGAGGAGTTCTTTCCCAAAGCCAATTTGGCTTTGTAATTATTTTAACTACGGCAGGCTTGGTAATTCCATCTTTAAGACGCACTCCTTTTTGAAGTAAGATAGATGAGGTTTCATCAATTTCGCCTTCAACTTGGACAATATAAGTTTTTGTTTTATTATATTTTGGGTGGGCTATTGAGTTTTGCAGTCTACCATCATCTGTAAGAATCACTAATCCTTCAGAATCCTTATCAAGCCTACCAACTGGGTAGACTTTAGGTATATCAATATAGTCTGACAACGTATTTTTATCTCCACTGAACTGGCAAATAACACCAAATGGTTTATTTAAAGCAATAAGTTTAGCCATAAATATATTTTGATATGCCTTCTATTTCTATCAATAGATTTTTCCGACAGATCTCTCCTTCCAGTAAAATGTAGTTATTACAATCAAAGATATTATCTAGTTTTTTAGTAATATCTAGAGAATATATTTTTTGAGATTTAGTTAAGTAAATTCTGCAGATATTGGTGTTATTGTCCTTAATATTTACGAAAGTTTGATAATTTTTCAAAGCTTCTTCTAGCTGATTCAGCACATTCATTGCGTGTATTGACTCATAACCTTTTATACTTGCAGTACCAGAAATTATTATTTTCTTGTCAACTCCTTCAGTATCACTAAAGCTGATGGCTCGTGAGAACATTGGCTTCTCTAAAAATATGTTTTGCGGGTAATCATAAGAACTCACTTGCCTTTTATTTTCTATAGCATTGTACTCTTTGCAAGCAGCCGCTAAAAAATAAATTAAGATTTTATTGCCCTCTATCCCGATAACGGTTGCTGCTGGGAAGCTGGAATCCTTATATTTTTCTTTATAAATGACTTCTCTCGCCTCACACAATAAAGAATAATTAGTTTTACTGTCTGCATAAGCTTCTAGTAATCGAGGTAAATAGTGCCATATTTTTACTATGCTCATTGAATGCTGATTAGCAATACTAAAAAAGTCTTTGTATTTCTTACTTATATTTTTTTTAATTTCTTCATAAGAATTCAAGCTACCTGCCTCTATCATTACAAAGCCAAATATATAATTTTTACTTCTTGATACGATAATATCACTATATTTTTCTTTAGATACCTTGTCTTGCACTTCCCAGATTTCATAAATATTTTTACGGTTGAGTATTTGAGGCCCTGACGACAATACGTTGTCTTTATAGTCAACTTTTCCATCAAAAGAAATTACAGATAAAATATTATCTTTTTTCTCTGGCAGATTTTCCGATAAAAAAACTTTCATAGACACAAGTTATCTCTTTCTATAATTTAGATTCAGTATATTAACGCCGCTTTGATTATTGTATTATACTTTTTGAAAATTTAGAGTACATTATAAATTAAATGAAGTTATAATAGTAAAATTATTAATTCAGGAGTTATAGTATGAATATCAAAGCTGGTTTTATATTTATTGTATTTTTAACAGTTTCTGGCTGCTCTACAATTGGAGATGTGTATGATTGGGCTTTTGACGAAAATGTAGACGAGAAGCAAACTATAATAACGGATGAAAATAAATCTCAATTTGAGTATGTGACTGTTAATATCAAAGATAAAATTGCAGTCAAGGTTGCTGACCCATTGGGACCCAGAGCTACAGGAGTTGGTTGCGCTATGTGGAAAAGCAAAACTGGAGAAAGTGGAAGATGCGCTTGGAACTCTAAAGGCCAGTGCTTTTGCCCTGCTCCAGAATAATAGTTACTTTATCTTAGCTTCTTTATAAATAACGTGTTTTCTTACAACCGGGTCAAATTTTTTTACTTCTACTTTGTCCGGCTGAAGCTTCTTATTTTTTGTAGTTGTATAATAGTGCCCAGTCTTCGCAGAAGACACTAATTTAATTATTTCTCTCATATTTTATTTATTTCCTTGAGAACAGTATCAATACCTTTTTTCTCTATTATTCTTAAACCTTTTGTAGAAATTCTTAACGATACCCATCTATTTTGAGCTTCAACCCAAAATCTGTGCATTTGTAGATTAGGCAAAAAACGCCTTCTTGTTCTATTTTTTGCATGAGAAACATTATTGCCAGACATTGGCTTTTTACCAGTAACTTCACATATTCTTGACATAATTTAAACCAAACCTTTTATTTAAAAAGAAAAAAGATAACAAATATTAGCTATCTATACAACATTAATTTGAATAATACACTATAATTGCACATATATGGATAAAATATTTTTAAAAGGCCTTAAGTTAAAAACTAGAATTGGTTTATTTGACTGGGAAAAACAGATTGATCAAGTAATTAATATAGATATAGAGGTCGGCACTGACATTAAAAAAGCTGCTGAAACTGATAATGTTAGTTACTCCCTAGACTACAAAGACTTATCGATTAAGGTAAAACATTATGTTGATAACAATACTCATGAATTAATAGAAACCTTGATTGAGAGACTAGCAAGCATGATTTTAAATCAATTTAAAGTTGAGTACGTCACTTTATCAATTAGTAAGCCAGGAGCCATTAGAGGATCCCAGGATGTTGGTATAATTATCACTAGGGAAAACCATAGAATTAGTTAGCTATTTAAACTTCTTCCACCGTCCACACTAATTATCTGCCCAGTTACATAATCAGCATTATTAATTAAAAAAATACATGTATTTGCAATATCATCAGTTTCTCCCTGCCTCTTTAGCAATGTACTATCTATAATTGCTTGATGCTCACTCTCATATTCTTTAATTTCAGGCCATATAATTGAGCCCGGAGATACACCATTAACCCTTACTTCTGGGGAGAACTCCACAGCTAATGATTTTGTCAACATTTTTAAACCCGCTTTTGCCATAGAATATATTGAAAAATTTTCTAGTGGTTTATCTGCATGGATATCTATTATATTAATAATACATCCCTTATTTTTTTTCAAACTACCATAAAATATTTTAGAAAGAAAAAAAGGTGACTTTAAATTCACGTCATGAAGGTCGTCCCATTCTCCGAAAGTAGATGTGTTTATTGTTGTAGCGTAGAAAGTTGAAGCGTTATTTATAAGAACATCAATATTCGACCATTTCTCCCCTAATCCTAATAATAAATTATCGTAATTATCAAAATCTCTTAGGTTAAATTTAATTGAAATAGCAGAATTTGCTCTTATTGAATTCATTTTTGAAACTAGGCTTTCCGCATCCTCAGAGGAATTGTAATAATGAACAACAATATCCATATTGCACGAATGGAGCTTTAACGCAGTTGCTCTACCAAGTCTTCTACCAGCCCCAGTAATTAAAACTATTTTTTTATTTTTTTCAATATTTTGGCTCATAAAAACATTATACTAGATAAATAATCTATTCTGTTAATAAAAATATAGGATACTACGTGACATTACTAAATAAAATACATGCAAAAGTTAAACAAAAAAATTATTTAACTTTTGATGAGTATATGGAGATGTGCTTATATTATCCTGATCTTGGATATTATAATAACCAAAGTATAAGCCTAGACCCAAAAAATTCAGACTTTATTACAGGCCCTGAAGTTTCCTTTCTCTATGCAGAGTCTATGGTTCAATTCTACTTAAAATGTAAAGCCCATAAAAAATTAGATAATATTATTGAATTTGGAGCTGGTAGCGGAGAGCTCTGCTATAACTTTCTAAAAAATATTTCTGATAAAGATTTACCGAAAAAATATTATATTCTTGAGAAGAGTAAATACTTAATTGACCAACAAAAAATAAAAATTTCTAAATTACCGAAAAAATATAGTGATGTAGTTGAGTGGATAGATAAGATAGAAAATATTGATAATGTTTTTTTAATAGCAAATGAAGTTTTAGACGCTCTTCCTGCAAAATTATTTTTAAAAAAAGAAAATAAATTTTATGAAAAAGTGATTAAGATAAAAAACAATGAATTATTTTTTTCTACTATAGATTGTGATGATTTAAGTAAAGATAAGATCTTAAATATTGAAAAAAGAATAGGGTTAGAGATTCCTAACAACTATAGCTTCGAAATAAATTTTATGTATGAGAAATTTTTTTCAGATATTTTTAGTAATATAGAAAGTTTTGTATTTATTATAATTGACTATGGCTATTCAGAAAAAGAATTTTACCATACAGATAGAACTTCTGGAACTCTTCAATATTATAAAAAAAACACAAAAATTATTAGCCCGTTAACTCAACAAGGCACTTTTGATATTTCTATTAGCGTTGACTTTTCAGGTGTTAAAAGGATTTCAGAGAAGTATGCTATAGAACTACTTATCTACACAACACAAACTCAATTTCTTCTTAATACAGGTATTTTAGAAAACTCTTACAAAGTTAAAAATGAATTTGAAAGGAATAATATTTTAAAAAACTTATTATTTCCTACAGATATGGGAGAAAATTTTAAAATAATGATATTCTGTGATGACATGCATAGCAATTTTAAGCTACAAAGTAAGGATTATAGACATAAATTATGACCGATCTAATACACATAATTATATTATCTGTTATTCAAGGTGTAACGGAGTTTCTTCCTATATCTAGCTCTGCCCACTTAATTCTTATACCCGCTATCTTGGGTTGGGATCAGCAAGGAATTTTACTTGAAGTTTCTATGCATTTTGGGTCCCTGATTGCTATATCTGTATATTACTTTAAGAATTTAGAAGTGTTTCGCAGTGTTCACACTTCTAATAATTATATTGGTATTGAAAAATTAACCATAGGGTCTTTACCGGTTTTATTTTGTGGTTATTTTTTTCATGATTTTATATCTAATAACCTCAGATCAGTTGAGATTATAGGAATATTTACAATATTAGTTGCATTATTATTATTAGGTGTAGAATTTTTCAGAAAGAAATTCAAAGATATTAAGACTATAAGCAATTATGACATGCTAATAATTGGTTTATTTCAAGCATTAGCATTAATTCCAGGAACGTCGAGATCAGCAATTATTATTTTTGCTGCTCTGCTGATTGGGTATAATAAAAAAAGCTCGATTATAATTGCTCTTATGCTATCTTTCCCAGTAATACTTATAGCGATGATATATGAGATAGTTATTTTAGATTACTATTTAATAAATTACGTAATAGTGATACAAATTCTTACTGCAGTAAGTATTGCTTTTGTAGTCTCATACTTTGTAATAAAAAACTTTATATCATATATCAATATTATTGGATTCTATCCTTTTATGATCTATAGAATAATCTTAGGAATCACTTTATTAGCTTTTTTCACGTAAAACTAAATTTATAACACTTAGATTTATATCTTCTATTTTTTTCTTTATATCTTTAATATCTTTATTTTTTAAATCACCATAATCAATCTTATCAACTATAGATTGATGCAAGCTATCAAATATATTTAATTTATTGCTTTCTCTCATTTCATGGAAACTTATAAAGTATTTAACTTGGGTTAAAAATATTTGTAATCTTTCAGGTCGCCTGAACGCATCAAGAGAATTTAGAAAATATAGAATATCTTTATCATCCAACTGTAGGGATAAAAATTTAGCGCAGAACTCATTAAATATAAAATATAAATCTGTAATTTTTTTTGGGAATCCAAAGAAATCTATAAAATTCAATGAAAATCCTACTATTGATAAAAAAATATCTTTGTCTATATCTATTTTTGAGAAGTGCGTTATTTTTCTCTTCAAAAGATCATTATTTATTATTTCTGGAAAATACTTTTCTGCTGCATTTGACAATATCAACGCCTCAAAAAACATCCATGCGTACTTTGCATCAAATGATTTTGATAACTCTACCCATAATCTCTCTCTTGATAATGTCTCTATTTCACCTGAATCCACAATTTGCTTCATTGCCTCAAACGTTGATTCATGAATTGTAAAATTATACTTGCTTAATGTTGCATAAAATCTTGCCACCCTAAACACTCTTAACGGATCTTCAGAAAATGCATCTGATACATGGCGCAGTAATCTATTTTCCAAATCATTAATTCCATTATAAGGATCTGTCAAAAAACCTTCATGATCTTCAGCTATCGCATTGATAGTTAGATCTCTCCTTAGTAAATCTTGCTCAAGCGTTACACTTTTACTAGTATCAAATTTAAATCCCTTGTGACCTTCTTCTGTTTTTTCTTCTATTCTTGCTAAAGCATATTCTTCAAGTGTTTTAGGGTGAAGGAAAACTGGGAATTTCTTGCCAACTTGCTTATACCCTAATCCTAGCAATTCTTGCTGATTACTTTCAACTACAACCCAATCTTTTTCTTTAGGCTCTATTCCTAGTAATTTATCTCTGACAGCTCCACCAACAAGGTAAGTTTTCATATGTTTATGATTAATCTATATAAGTTGGGATTATTGTCTCCAGATCTGAATAAAAACTATGATCTGAATGACAAGTGCTATCTACCTGACAGGAATTGTAATTATCTATTGAGAAAGGTTTCCCGGGCACAAACTCCATGATAGTTGCTTGCAATTTAGACATACTATTTGATAACGGTATGACCTTGATATTTCTATTTTTTGTTACAATTATTAATTCTACAATTTCTTTTAAGGAATATACTTTTGGACCACATAAATTATATACTTCACCAAAGCTTTTTGTGTCTTTTATCGAATTTACAATGAAATTTGACAATTCGTCTATATGGACTGGAGAAAATTTCGTATTATGGCAAGCTAAAGGAAATAGAAAAGGCGTATAATTTAGTAAATTACTAAATCTTAGTATAAAACTATCCTTCTTGCCAAAAATAACTGAGGGTCTAAATACCGTTATATTTGCTATTCTCTTTCCATAAGTCATCAAATAACTTTCAGCCTCGCCTTTTGTCCTAAGGTAATGACTTGGCCCCTTAGAATCTGCATTTAAAGCACTTATGTGCAGTATTCTCTTAATATTATTGGCTTTACATGCGCTTAATATGTGTCTTGCCAAATCACTGTGGGACCTTCTAAAACCCCTTCCACTATGGCCTTTCTCGTTCAAGATTCCAATTAAATTTATTAGAACATCTGTTTTTTTTGTGTGATTAATTAATTCTTCTACATTATTAACATCTGCCTCGATTAATCTAACTCGAGGGTAAACAAGTATTTTTTTATTTCTCTCTCTATTGCGAGTTATTACCGTTATATTGTTATTAGTTTTAGCCAAGCAATTTATTATACTTAAACCAACAAAGCCGGTTCCACCTAGTATAGTTATATTCATAACTTATCCGTTTTTAAGATTTATTGTAATATCAGCTTTTTACCATATAATATTATGTTATATAATAATATAATAACCAAACATAACATTAAATGCATATAAAAATAGTAATTTTCTTCTTCTTATCAAGCCTATTTATTTATCCATCTTATGCAGATGATGTATCTTTAAAATTTGAAGAAGCTAATGCTTTAATTTCATTGAATAATTATTCAGAAGCAAAGAAAGTACTCGAAAAATTACTTACAAAAAACCCAAATAATAAGCACATATTAAATAATCTCGCATATATTGAAGCAAAGACAGGCAATATTAATAATGCTGTAATTATTCTTAGAAATGCTATTGGTAATGATGAAGAAGTAGAGATTATTTACAAAAACTTAACTAATTTGTATGCGTTTCAAGCCAACATTCTCTATGAAGAAGCTTTATCTATGAAAGAATCAGGCTCAAGAGAAATTAATTTATCACTTATAGAAAATATTGTAATTACCAGCAATGTGACATCTGTTTTTAAAGGTACCCTAAAGCCGGCTGTAAAAGAGCGTGTGTCAGAAATTAATCCTATTGATGCTATAAAATTTTTAAACGAATGGGCTTTATTTTGGGAAAATAAGAGTTTTCAAGAATATTTTAACTGTTACGCAGATAGTTTCTATCCAAAAAAATTCAATTCTAAAGATTCTTGGCTAACAGATAGAAGAAGTAAGATTAAAAACAAAAAAAATATAAAGGTAAAGATATCTAATATAAGAATAATTAGTTTTGGTGAAAATAGTTTTCTTGCCCAGTTTACTCAATCATATAACTCTGATTCATTTTCAGATGTCGTAGATAAACATGTAACGGTATCTCTTGAAAAAAATAGTTTCAAGATAACTGGAGAATATATTCTTAAATAATGCGAACTTTATATAATACAGTAATAATATTTGCGATATTATTTACTGGAAATATTGCTTTTTCTACCGAAACCCCGCTACCAAACGAAAGAGCAGAAATAGAATTATTAAAAATAATTGACTACATGAGGAATGGAAATAATGCAGATGCTTTAATTATTGCCGAAGAATTAACGAAGAAGTATCCTAACTTTAAATTAGGAAAAATTATTTATGCTGATTTGTTGTCTTCCTATCTAGAAAAAAAGCCACTACTTGGAAGTGTTTCAAAAGACAAGAGGCTAAATGATTTAAAAAGCGAAGCAAAGGCAAGAATAAATTTTAACTCTGTTTATAAAAAAAAGGATTTATTGCCCAGATCAATTATTAAGTTAGCAGATAATACGCCATATGCTTTTTTGATTGAGCTGTCAAAATCAAGATTATATTTAATAAAAAATAACAATGGTGTGCCTGAAATAATTGCTGATTTTTATGTATCTATAGGAAAAGAAGGTTTCAATAAAAAAACTTCTGGTGACAATAAAACTCCAGTTGGGGTTTATAAAATCACATCTTATTTATCAGATGATGATTTACCTGAGCTATACGGCAATGGCGCTTACCCTATAAATTATCCAAATTCGTGGGATAAAAAAAATAAAAAAACTGGTTATGGAATATGGATACACGGGGTCCCACGAGATGTCTATAGCAGACCTCCTTTAACAAGTGAGGGTTGTGTAGTTACTAGCAACAGAACTTTACATAAATTAAAAAAATATGTTGTGACTGGCGTAACACCAGTAGTACTTGTTGAAAAAGTTGATTGGATCAAGCGAAATATATGGCACCAAAATAAAAATGAAGCTACTAATATCCTTCGTCAATGGGAAGAGGTTTGGGAAAGCCTTGACCCTCATGATTTTATTTCACTGCATTCAGTAAATTTTAATAGTGAAAAACATAATTTTGAAAGAAGAGTAGCTCATATTTTACGTATAATAGAAAAAAAGACTTTTATTAAAGTTAATGTTAAAAACCTTAGTTTATTTTATTATCCTAAGAATGAAAATTTGATTTATGCAGATTTTAGACAGCATTATGAAAGTAATAATTTTAATACCTCTTCTTATAAAAAGATTTTTTGGAAAAAAGAAAAAGATAAAACATGGAGAATTGTATATGAAGACACTTAAACTTAAAAATATCTTGATTTAGATAAATAATATGTATAATAAAAAAACCTAATTTTAAATAATCCAGGAAAATATAATGTCAGAGAATATACTAAAAGCTACAGATGCAGAATTTGATAATTTAGTTATAAATTCAGATAAGCCAGTCTTAGTCGATTATTGGGCAGAGTGGTGTGGTCCTTGTAAAATGATTGCTCCAATTTTAGAAGAAGTTGCAAATGAAATGTCTGGAAAGGTTACAATTGCAAAATTAAATGTTGATGAAAATCCACAAACACCGCCAAAATATGGAATACGTGGCATACCCACACTAATGCTTTTTAAAAATGGGGAGGTTGTAGGCACTCAAGTTGGCGCTGTAAGCAAAAGTGATCTAATGAAATTTATTGAAGATAACATTTAAATAACACTAGACGAGAGTAAAAATTAATGTTAAGTTTTGCTCTCAGTTGATGTTTTAACACCCCAAAGAAATTTATTCACGCGTAAATTAAAGTTTAAAAACTTAAAACCCAGCATTATTAATCTATAAAATCCACAGGTAAAAAAAAATTATGAACTTATCAGAGTTAAAGAAAAAAAGTCCACCAGATTTGCTAACTATGGCAGCAGATATGGGAATAGAAAATATTTCTAGATCTAGAAAACAAGAAGTAATATTCTCTATTTTAAAATCCCATGCCAA
>Ga0115000_10003658_pt1 | contig 12848 bp, 5 predicted proteins | sample ArcticOcean_MG_C_6_FD_89690 | JGI IMG/M metagenome (GOLD analysis project Ga0115000, IMG submission 89690) | Marine microbial communities from western Arctic Ocean - ArcticOcean_MG_CB8_128 | ecosystem: Environmental > Aquatic > Marine > Oceanic | place: Arctic Ocean: Canada Basin | collected... | reverse complement strand
TGAAGAAAAGCAGAAGCGCTCGCGAGGAGAAAAGAGAGATTTTGGGAGTGGAATTTAATTGGCTGCCAAAAAGCAAAGGGAAGATGATGAGAAAAAAAATCGAATACACGTCACATTACGCAGAGAAAGAAGAGCGTGTTGTTAAAGAGAAAAGAAGAAGAGAGAGGGTTCAGGGAGCGCAGAGGGTGTTGGAGAGAAGAAGGGAGGGAAAATGCCTGGAATGGCTGGAAACGTTTCTGTTGGGACGACGATTCAGACGACGCAAAAATCATCGGTGGGGGGGGGGGTGACAACGAGAAAGCAATCGCTCGTGTACATCCTCTCGTTCGTCTCTCTGTTCATGCTCGTCGCGTTGTGCGACTGGGAGAATTATACCTCCTCCACCACCAACAGTGGGAACAACAATAATAATAATTTCGGCAGCAGCTTCAGAGAAGATTCGATGAGTATCATCAACGATTTGGAAGGCGTGAAATCGGAAAAGTTATCCGAGCGATTGGAAGAGTTGAGAGAGGAGAAGAAAAAGATTGAAGAAGAGATTAAGAAGACGACGAACGACAACGAAGGAGGGGAGGAGGAAGAAGAAGAAGACGGAATGACATCGACGAAACGAAAGAAAGAATACGACGAGAATAACTTCCCAGAGGCCATCATCGAGAACATCGAACGCGATTTAGGGCACGGGGCGAGAGCGTACCGAGGACCGGAAGAACCGGCGAGGACGATGGAGTTGGCGAGGTTGAGATGCTTAAACGCGCCGGAACCGTGGTCGCCGTTTGACGCCGGGAGGAAGAAGGATAACGACGGGAACGTGAGAGGGAAAGGAGATGGGAGGAGGAGGAGGAGGAGGAACGTGCTTTCTTCTTTTGAGCGAGTGGGAAAAGAAGAAGAAGAAGAAGAAGAAGAAGAAGAAGAAGAAGATATAGATAGTACTGGCGGGAGAAGGAAGCTTCTGGCGTATAGACTTCCGGCGGGGAAATATAAACCTTTACAACCAAAGTGCGCGGCGAGCGAACGCGTGAAGAAAAATATAAGACCCGGCGAAGACGCCATCGTCGGGTGCTTGAAAACCAACAGGTGCTCGCACGCCGTAGAAGACGTGTTTACAGCCATACAAAATTTGGATGGAATCAAATCTTTAAAAAATTACGTCAGTTGTATCACCGTCAACGGCCAAACGAAAGGGTGCGGCTCGATTACGGGCAACCCGGAAACGTTCCCGTATATCGGCACGAAACCGCCGCCGAAAGCGAAGAAAGAAACGATGCGAACGTATAAAACATGCGCTTTAGTCGGCAACGGTCCTGGTTTACAACGCGAAGGTATGGGAGAAATCATCGACAAACACGATGCGGTGATTCGATTCAACACGTTCATCTCCAGCGGCGTCTGGCAAAACTATACGGGAGTCAAATCCACCTTGCGCGTCTTCAACAAAAAACGCGCGGAAACCATGAAGAGCACGAATAACGTCTACATCTCCTCGACGAAAACGAAAGACAAAAAAGACGTCGAAAACGAGTTGTGGATCTTTTGGAACTACATGTCCTTTCCGTTCCTCCCTCCGGTTTTACGAGCGAACAAAAACACCGCCATCATGTCGCCAGACGTCATCAAATACATGGTCAACGGCTACTTCAAATCTCGATCGGATTTACACCGTTTAGGATATAAAGGTTTCCAGTGTCCAACCAACGTCAATTCAGGCATCCACGCCATGTACATGGCCATGCAAATGTGTGAACGCGTCAATTTATTCGGTTTCAGTTACAGCATGGACATGTTGAACAAACGCAACGACGCTCGATCGCCGCGCATGTCTCGATTCCACGATTGGGCGTTCGATACCATGTTGGTCAGAGTGTTGCATCTCAGCGGGTACGTCAACGTGTGCACTTCCTAGGAGTAGCTCGTAGTAGTAGCAGCAGTAGTAATAGTAGTAGTAGTAATAATAATAATGCGATAATAGCACACAGTAGATCAGAGATCGTGTTGTTCTGTAGCGCTCGTAATGTAGTAGTTTATTTCACTTTTTTTGTTCCCTCTGATGCTGTCAAGCAGATGTCTTGTCAAAACACTGAAGAAAAAAAGAAAAAAAGAAGGAGATTCATCACAAAATCCAACGCCTCTTTCTGTTGCGACGATTTTTATAAAAGCACACAAAACGAGAGCAGAGTAAAAGGTGTTGTGCTCTGTTAGTAGTAGTAGTCGTCGTAGAAGATCTGTGCACAGCAACAGCAGTTGTGTGAGTCTGCGTTTGTTCTCTTGTGAATTCTTCCATTCTCGATCGACTTTCCCCGCTGCATTTTCCCAAACTGAAAGTTTTACGAAAGCGTAAAGAAGAAGAAGAAGATAAATGGCCGCCTCAAAAGGAGGACTCGTCGATGTGTCCATTTCGGGATGCATCCGCGCGATTCTGATCGCCTACGCCGCGTATTCCGCCTACGCTATTCGTTTATTCGCGGTGCAAGAATACGGGAGGATCATTCACGAATTCGACCCGTGGTTCAACTTTCGAGCGACGCAATATTTAGCGGAAAACGGATGGAAAAAATTTTCCACCTGGTTCGATTACATGAGTTGGTACCCGCTGGGAAGACCAGTCGGGTCGACGATTTACCCCGGGATGCAAGTCACCGCGGTGACGTTGTGGAAAGCGATCAACGTATTCACGCCGATTTCGTTGAACGATACGTGCGTGTTTTTTCCGGCGTGGTTCGGCGGCGCGGCGACGGTGTTGACGGCGATGTTGACGTACGAGTGTTCCGGGAGCGCTTGGGGTGGGGTAGTCGCGGCTTTGATTATGGCGATCATCCCGGCGCATACGATGAGGTCCATCGCGGGTGGGTACGATAACGAGTCTTTAGCGGTGACGGCGATGGTGTTGACGTTTTACATGTGGACGAGATCGAATAGAAACGAAAAGTCTTGGCCGTTGGGCGCGGCGGCTGGGTTGTGCTACGTGTACATGGTCGCCGCCTGGGGCGGATACACGTTCGTTTTGAATATGGTTGGTTTACACGCGGCGGCGTTGGTCGCGTTGAGGCATTACACTGACGCGTTGAGAAAGGCGTATTCGTTGTTTTGGATCGTGGGTACTTTGGGGGCGATTCAATTTCCCGTGGTCGGGTTACAACCGATTAAAAGCGCCGAGCAAATTGCTCCGATGTTTGTATTTTTTTGTTTGAACATCATCGGGTACGGGGAGATGTTAGTGAAGAAGCAAAAGTTGCAAGGCGATAGGAAGAAGGCGTGGCAGTTACGAATAAGGGTGTACACGGGAGCGGCGACGATTGCGTGCGCTATTTGCGCCGCGTTGGCGCCAACCGGGTGGTTCGGGCCGTTGTCCGTCCGCGTTCGCGGTTTGTTTATTAAACACACGCAAACTGGGAATCCGTTGGTAGACTCGGTCGCCGAACATCAACCGGGGACCGCGGACGCGTACGAGAGGTACTTGCACAAGTCCATGTTTATGACCGCCCCGATTGGTTTCCTCTTCGCCATGGCGCACTTCTTCGCGCACGTCAACCCGCAATCATTGTTCTTACCGTTGTACGCGTGCGTGGCATATTATTTCGCCAACAGAATGGTTCGTTTGATCATCTTCTTAGGCCCGGTTGCGGCGAGTTTGTGCGGGATCGCGGTTGGGTACGCCCTCGACGATTTGCACAAGATTTGCAAGAAATACGCCGTTCGATACTTGGAAGGTAAATCGATTTTGTTCCACGTGGACGAAGAGGAGAAGAAAGCCAAAGAAGAGGCGAAGAAAAGAGCGGACGAACCGCCGGCGAAGATTTCGAACACAAAAATGAAGAAGAAGTATTCTAACAACATGACCTCTTCCTCTTCAAATGTGAAGAATAAAGATTCTTTCGTCAGTGACCCGAGACAAGCCATCTCGAAGATCTACCACTCGAACGTTTCCGTCTTGTTTCGTTTGACGCTCTTGTGTCTCGGACTCGCGAACTTTGCCATCATGTGGCCTGCATTTATGAACTACTCCCACGAGATGGCGCAGGGCATGTCCATGCCGTCCGTAATGTTCAAAGGCCAACTCCAAGACGGCCGCGTCATTCTCGTTCGCGATTACATGGACGCTTACGAGTGGGTGCGAGACAACACGCCGGAAGACGCTCGCGTCATGGCCTGGTGGGATTACGGTTACCAAATCACCGGCATCGCCAACCGCACCTCTATCGCGGATGGGAACACGTGGAACCACGAACACATCGCCAACCTCGCGCGAACGCTCACCGCGCCAGAAGACGAAGCGTACGACGTCATCCGTCACTTGGCCGATTACGTCCTCGTGTGGACAGGTGGCGGTTCCGATGATATGGCCAAATCGCCGCATCTCTTCCGCATTGGCGCCAGTATCGGTCAAAAAGGTGGCACCGTGGACATGATGGACATCCACCGCAAATTCAGCGTCGACCGTCAAGGCCGTCCGACGCCTATGATGGCCAATTCGTTACTCTTCAAACTCGTCTCCTTCCAAGGCGGCGTCTCCGAAGACCACTTCGAAGAAGTCTTCACGACGAAATATAGAAAAGTGCGCATTTACAAAGTCGTCGACGTGGACATGGAATCTCGAAATTGGCTCGCGGATCCGAGCAACCGCGTGTGCGACCCGCCGGGAAGTTGGCAGTGCCCCGGCCGATACCCGCCGGCGTTGAAAAAGTACCCGAAGTTGATCAAACCGGCGTACCCGGCGGAAAGAGAAAGAATGGCCGCCGAAAATCTCGCAAAGATGAAGAGGAAGAAGAAGAAACAGAGCGGCGATACATCGGAACTTTAATAACGCCGCGATTCGAGAGATTAGAGAGACGGAGAGAGAGAGACTTATTTAAATGTTGTTGTTGTTATTTTTACCTAACTGTAGTAGTTGACTACTCTGTTGACTTTTCCCCACAAATTTTAAACCATTTGCACACTTTTACGTCATGGCCGAACAACACCAAGGCACCAACGCGTCTTCTACTGCCGCTGACACCGCGAATACTTTGGACCAGTACTTCACCGAATGGTTCCACGTGGCCGATTCGGACAAAAACGGCGAAATCTCCGGCAACGAAGCGGTTGCATTCTTCACCAAATTCGACGGTTTAGTGAAGAAAGATCTCATCGAGTGTTGGGAAATCGCGGACGAAAAGAAGCTTGGATTTTTAACTTTGCGAGAATTCATCGTCGCCTGCGGCGTGGTTTCGCTGAAACAAGCCGGAGTGCGAGAAATTACGGCCGCGCACGTGCAATTGTTGAGGAATGGAGAGACGAGAGGGTTACCCACGCCGGTTTTGAAAAGTGGGGAGAGTTTAGTAGTAGGGGACTCGAACGAAGAAGCACCGGCGAGCCGCAGCGCGACAGCGCAACCGGAAGAGAACAAGACGACGACGACGAGTGGAAGACCGATGTTGAGCGACGATATATTTGCGGCGTACGATCAACCGCCGGTTGCCCCCGTCGTCGCCGCAGGTGGATTTGATGGTTTCAGCAACGCGGGAGGAGGACTGACAAACAGCGGGTTTAACGCCGCTCCGGGTACGTTTAGCACCGATGCGTTCAATAGTGCACCTTCTTCGTCAGTATCAGTGGGAGGGTTTGGCGCTCCCCCTCCTTCTTTATCTTCTGATTTCAATAGTGGTTTCGATTCCAATTTTCAAACGTCGTCGTCGTCGCAAGCTTTCGCTTCTACCGCTCCGGTGCCTCCCCCGAGCGCAATGCCTCCTCTGCCGCAAAAATGGCCGGCGATGGGACCAAGCGATTACCAGAGGTATCAAATTCAGTTTTTGCAAAGCACGAATAACGATCCGACCGCGTCGATTCCGGCGCAAGTGTGCGCGCCGATGATTGCGGCGTCCGGGTTGGAGAAGCACGTTTTGAAGCAAGTTTGGGAAATTGCCGACGCGAGGAAGATTGGCGCGTTGGCGTGGCCGGAGTTTGTAGTCGGAATGTACTTAGCCGACGTCATTAAGACCAGGGGTGTGCAATGTCCAGAGATGATGCCGCCGATGCCGTTTCCTCCGTTTGATCAGAACGCGGCTGGTTTGTTGACAAACATCGCGCCTTCGATTTCGATGGCTCCCGCCGCTGCTGCCGTCGCGGCTCCTCCTCCTCCTCCTCCTCCTCAACAACAACAACAACAACAACAAATGTTCGCTAGCATTCAAGCACCTGTCGCGCAACAAGATACGTTTAACTTCATCCCTGGTTCGCAGCTTCGCGACGAGTTCAATACCGTCTCGGCGACGGCGAGTACTACGTCTCACCACACTCACGGCGACGCGACGTTCACCTTTCGTGGTCCGCAACTCGATCTCTCTGCCGTTCCAGACGCCGAGCGACAGTTCGCGGAAGCGCAATTAGACGCCGCAAAGCAAGCCGATGAAAATTTATTCGCGCAAGAAACCAAAGAATCCGAAAATAAAATGTCTGCCAAAGCCGCCCAAGAGGCTTTAGGTAATTTAGCGTTGTTTCGAAGGAAGTGCGAGGCGAATTTAGCCGAGGCGGAGAATAAAGCCTCGGTCGCAGAAAGCGAAGCGAAAGAGTTAAAGAAGAAAGTCGAAGAGGCGATGAAGATGTGCGAGGAGTTGATTCAGAAGAGTGAACAAGGCGGTGACGCTTCTATCGCAAAACGATTAGAGAAAGCGAGAGAGGAAAGAGACGCGTTGCGAGCGCAGTTGGAGGAGGAAAACGCGAAACTTCGAGAATTGAGCGGGAATAGCGCGACGAGTGCTTCGAATATGTCGGAGATGGAACTTGAGATTGAAAATACGGAAAAAGAAGTTGCAAAAATTAAAAACGGCATCGCGTTAGCGCAAAAGCGATTACAACTGGCGAGTGAACGCGCGGATTTGACGACGCAACTGGCCAACGTTTCCATGGCTGCGGAGGAGAAAGCGCGAGAACAACTTTCTCCTCATCCTCAACCATCAGCCATGACACCGAACGGTTCTTGGGGAGGCGTGCAAATTCCCCCTTTACCACCGATGCCAACGCCGACGCCACCGACGCCGGAGACCGCTAAAATAGGCTTCGACAAAAGGAACGAATGGGACGCGACCAAGACGCCGCCAGTCAGAGGGAAACCGCCGCAACAACAAAAGCAACCACAACTTCAAGATGATTTATTCAGCCATTCACCTCCAGTTATTCCACCAGCTTCGGTGAGTACAAAACCAACACAGCAGCAACAACAACAGCCAAAACCGACGGACAGCTTTGATTTCTCCGCGCCAACGCCGCGAGATTTCGCCCCTCCCGCGGTCGCCGCCGCGTTGTACTCGCAAACCAGTTCCGGAGGCTTCTTCTCCGACGACGAGACGACGCCGAATCATTCGAGAAACCCGAGCGGATTGGACGGGATTAACTTTAGCAATACTCACGCCGCGACCGGAGGAGTAAATGGCATACCACCATCACCAGCTCTCTTCAATCATCAACAACAAAACGGCGGCGTCGTCGCCAAGACGCCGGAAAACTTTATCGATCCGTTCGCCGTGGACGACGGCGACGACGAAGTCGAGGACAGTTTCGACGATCCTTTTGCATAGATAGAAACGAGAGAGATGCTCGCTCGCTCGCTCGAAACAGAGAGAAAACAAAAAGTGAGGAATATAATACATAATGACGAGCAGCGCGTTTACGCTACCGCCCGCGAGGTGCCAAACCAAAGCGAGACAAAAGCAACACAATGAAGCTCTCTAAGCCCTACACCCTAAAATTGTAGCCTGACTGCCCCAAAAACTCCCGCCACAAATTCTCAATTCTCGTCAAACATTCACTCTTTCCGCAAAGCGCGCGGAAACACAAAAGAGCCTCCCCTCCGTCCCTTTTGTTGTTTTCGAGAAAGAAGAAGAAAGAAGACACCATGTTTAAGCGCTCAAAATCCAACAACAACACCACCGCCGTTTTTGGAGGATTAGGAGGACAAGGGTCGGCGGCCAATACTACGAATACTAAAAAGCTCAATTTTACCGTCGTCATTCACGAGTTGATTCTCCCGATATTTGACGATGCGAATTATGTTTCTCCTAAGAAGAAGAAGAAGAATAGCAACAACAGCGATGAAAACAGGATACCGACGGAAACGACGAACGCGTTGAGAGCTATCGCGTGGTACCGAGGGAATAAGAAATCAGGGGTGACGAGAAGTATCGTCGCGAAACCGTATCAAATTGATGGTGCCAATGCCTCTTTCGGCGGAGAGGAGGAAGAGGAAAAGGAGGAAAAATTGAAGATGGAAAGGCACGACTTTGAGGACGAATCGTTCCAATTCGAGGCGACGATGACGGGAAACAAAAAGAAATCCTTACGATTTTTAATACTAGAAGCGAACAAGAACGAAGCGGAAGCACCGAAAGAAGGGGTGAAGAAAGTCGCGGGGATGCACGTCGGGACGGTGGATTGCGATTTGAGCAATTTTCTGAAACCGGAAAGACGAGGCGGGAGGATGGGCGCGAAGGTGACCGTAGAGGTTGAGTTGGAGCAGAATTTTCTGAAAGGGAAAGGGAAGAGCGTTTTGAATTATTCGAAGACGCCGAGAGGTGGGAGAGCGAGAATGACGATGACGATTCGACATGATAGGGAAGATTCGACGGAAGGGAGCGCCTTCGCCGCGGCGGCGGAAGGAGGCTCGGAGAGTATTAGCAACAATCGTTTCTCGAGAATAAAACAAGAACATCAAGCAGCAGCCAGCACTAGTCGTGAGAATACGCTGAACAGCAACAATAATAGCATTGATGGTAGTAGTGGAGACCAAGATAATCGACCGATATCCACATTTTCCGTGGCTGATGTCGTGAAACCTGGGCAGCGACCTGTTGGAAACGTCTCCGCAAATCGCATGCCGCTCGCGAAAGCATCGTCATCCTTACACGCGTCGCGATTTGGCGCTGGTGGGGCTGCAGGGATTGTTGCCAACACTGCGAGACCAGCAATGTCCAGCGAGAACGACGCGATGATGATGGATGCGTCCAAATCTACCGTTAAGATGTTTGCCCGAAATCGATTCGAGAATGTACCATCAAACGCTCACGAGCAACTGCTGCAAGCGGATGAAGCTGATGATGAGGATGGAGAATGGAACCCGTTTTCAAGTAAGCACGAACATCAGAAACATCAACAACCGAAAGAAGAAAGAGAAAGAACCGAAGAGGAAGAGTGGAACCCGTTTGGGCGACGCGGAAACGGCGTGTCGACCGGCAACTTGGGCGCATCGATAAGCGCGGCGGATAGAAGCGAGACGCCTCGCATGGGCAATTCGAATGCACAAGACAATACTTACAAAAATAATGATAACAAGGAAGTCGATAGCGACGGCTTTCTCCTCGATTCGGATTTAGAAACAGAAGATGATGATGAATTCGATACTGACGAAGATAATGAGGAAGAAGAAGAAGAAGAATTCGATGACATCGACGACGCGCTCACGCATCGCACTTTTCAAAACGACGAGACGTATGACGATGACGATGATCGATGCACAACGCCGCCTCTTACGCCCGGACCTACGCGACCGCCGCCGACGCCGCCGCACAGAAAGACTTCGTACGCGGGAAGTTTTGTCGATCACCGCTCTGAGTTACGAGATCGCGAGGACTTCGCATCGCACGGCGTTCCAAACGCCGCGGGTGGTCCGATGTTTGTGGACAAGTCTCCTGAATTTAGGAGACGGTCGTTGAAGTTTCGCACGGATAAGCAGTTGTTTGCAGACGATGTTCTCGAAGCGAAAGGCTCACCACCGTTTCGAAACGCGCGCACGAATAGTTTGTTAGTGGACGTCTCCTTGGATAGTAACGGAAACGATTTGCGCGGACGATCTTTGAACAATTCCATGGATCGATCCAGAGGCGATTTTGATTGGAGCAGCATACCCATGCCGCAAGCCGCTGCGGAAAGTTTATTGTTACAGTCGCAGAGACAAAACAATATCAACAACGCTACTTCTCACACGGCGCGAAGTGATGCGCCTTCATCGCCGACGAAAAATTCTGAACTCTCCATGGTTGAGCGCATTTCACAAGATTGGGATTTAGAGTACCGCGCGGGTATTCGTGTGAGTTCTGACGGCAATCGCTCCGAAGGCATTCGCTCGTCTCTCATGAGCGCGGGAAGTCAAAAAACCACTCGCACGTCGATCGATCATAAGAGCACCGCACAACAACTAGAACAAGAATTGGAAGTGGTCAAAACGAGATACGAGCACGAAATTTCCGAACTCAAAGACGACCTCTCCGAAGAGCAACAAAAGAACCAGAGAATATCCGAGCAGCTCGAACGCGCGAAGAAGAGCTTGGACGAAACAAAGTTAGAACTCGGAGCAACGCAAGTTTCTCACGCCAGATTGGAAGAGGAAAACGAGAAATTGAAGAATCTCGCGCAGACTCTGAAGCAAAACGTTGCCGCCGCGCAAAGCAGACGAAGCAACGACGAGAGCGCCGATATCGCCGCGGCGCAAAGTTCTTTAAAAGTTGCATCGTTAGAGCGAGATGAGGCGAGAAATGAAATAAATCAGTTACGACAAGTCATCGAAACGTTGAGAACGGATTTGAGCAACGAAAAAGCGAGAACGTCGTTAGAATTTGCCATGCGCAAGTCATCGTTGGGTGACGACCAATCTGACGTCATCATGGGAGAAGCCAGGCACGCGTACTCTTCGACGAGCGGGAACGATTCAGATGGGGATATGATTCCACCGTGGGCAAAAAGAAGCGCGACTGTCGTCACAAAGTTTGATCGCCTTAAATCAACCAGGGCGATCGTGGACGAAGACTCGACGGATGATGAGGAAACGGACGAGGAAGAGGTTGAGGACGATAACGATTTGAAAGCGAAAGTAGTTTCTCATGATGAACAAGGAGAAGGATTGGACCATCATCACACATTGACAAGGACGAAGACGACGACGACGACTGTAACGGAGTACGGCGCGCTCATTGAAGCCGCGCTCGTTCGAACGCCGCAAACGACGGAGAATTTCGTCGTCGCCAAAGCGTTATTTGCGTATGCCTTTCAAGACGATGAAGCGTCAAGAGACGAGAGATGTTATCGCGTCCTCGATGCATTCAGTGGATGTATTCGAGGGTACGCGTTCGATGAACCAAAGCAGCTCGTTGCAATCTGGGTGCAAATTGCCGCCTTTGCAAGGGGTTTGAAATCGAAGGGCAATACTCTATCCACGGCTTGGGAAGATGCCAGGAAATTGAGAGACGAAACGTTCACGTTTGCATTTGAAGCCGTGTGGCGCCGCGCGATATATCCATCCATCATGTGCACGAGCGACGACGAGTGTGCGGCGGAATCTTTGGAGAAACGAAACGAACTGAAAGGTGACGGCGAACGCGTTGGGCGCGTCTACGTTCGCGCTTTAGATCGCGCTGCGATTCTTCTAGGTGTCAACGAAACTGCGAACCAAGCGCCTGGCTTGGCCGTCGCCAACGCGGCCATCTTACGAGCGATACTTTCTCGGTTAGATAACGCATTAGTTGGAACCGTTTTATCGATGGAGGATAATACTAGCGATATCGTCGATCACATCGAAGATATTACTAATCTTGTCCCGGGAAAAGGCGTCGTGAGCTTCTCCGCCGGAGCGCACTTGAAACAGTGCGTCTCGCTCGTCTCTCGATGGTCGGAATCCATAGGCGGCATTTCAACTTCCTACAACGCAACACCATTCGTCGCGCTTTCAAACAGTCGATGCTTAGCGGACGCAATGATGGTCCCAAGAGTCAACTTAATGGACGAATCAGTCCGCTCGGGCATCCAAGGTCAACTCACGAACGTCATGATTAGCAAAATTCTCGAAAAACGAGTCAAGTGCGAATTGGACGACGACCGCGTGGACCCGAACACGGCTGCTGCCATCGCCGAGTGCGTCATTCGATTGAGCAAAGAAGACGCAGAAGAGGCATCAAAGAAGACAAAAACACCAACAACACCAATAAACGCCTCTTCCTTCTTAGACTTGAACGCGGACAAAATTGGTGCCGATCAAGTCTGGGACGAGCGTCAGTTTCTCGACAACGAATCCCGAGACGCGCTCGAGCGCGCCAAGGCGTCCTCCTTCCCGCAGTTTGCCGATCGTTGGGAACATCACCCCCGACAACACCAACAACAACTGCGACGACGAGAGGAGAAAGAAGAAGAACAAAATATGTAAAATAAAGAATATCCCCATCAGGTAGAAGAAGAGAATTGAATGTAGTCTATACAACATATGTATTCGCCATACTACTCTGCGCACCACACCGGCACCAAAAACTCAAGTACGTATGTATAAGTGAAAGAGGCGGTTGTTTTACTCTTTTTCTCGGAACAAATTTTTCCACCACAAACGTGACTCTTGGGAAACAAGCGTCTCACGCAACAAAGATGAGAACGACTAAGAAGAACAAAAACGACGAGGACGACGACGACCCTTTACACCATCTCCCGCGCAAACGGTGGGAAAAAGAATGCGCTCTGAAATGCGCCAACATCAGTCGAACTGGCTTTTTCGTCAACGCGCAAGGGATGAAGATACGATGGTACGCGTGGGATGCCAGTAATGGTGACGGGAAAAAGTCGTCGTCGGGAAAAGACGCGAAGAAGAAGAACATTGACGACGACGGACGACGAAGAGCTTTTGAAGAAGAAGAAGACAAAAAAGACCAAGGAGAGATCGGCGTCGTGGTCGGCGCGCACGGTTCGGGAGCGCACGCCATGTTTGAATGGCTCCAAAGTCGTCCAATGGGAACCGCGAGGAACAAGTATAAAAACAGCTGGATTGAAAGGATGAATAAAAGAGGCTTGACGTTTTACGCGTACGATCACCAAGGCGCCGGGAGGAGCGAATGCGCGAGAGGATG
>Ga0115000_10003651_pt1 | contig 12866 bp, 12 predicted proteins | sample ArcticOcean_MG_C_6_FD_89690 | JGI IMG/M metagenome (GOLD analysis project Ga0115000, IMG submission 89690) | Marine microbial communities from western Arctic Ocean - ArcticOcean_MG_CB8_128 | ecosystem: Environmental > Aquatic > Marine > Oceanic | place: Arctic Ocean: Canada Basin | collected... | reverse complement strand
AGCGATTGGAAAGGGCTTTGCGATCGGCGCAGCTGCTCTAGCAGCTCTTGCTATTATCTCAGCATTCTCTGCGGTCGTGACTCTCAGATATGGAGACGCTTTCACATTATCTCTCGGGCAGCCTATAGTCCTAGTTGGAATGTTCATAGGTATCTGTATTCCATTTTTAATTTCTTCTATTACCATGACGGCTGTTGGCGATGCAGCTTTTGAAATGATCAATGAGATTAGACGACAGTTCAGAGAAATTGACGGCTTAATGGAAGGAACGGCTGATCCTGATTCTGAAAAGTGTGTTGAAATTGCTACCAAAGCAGCATTGAAAAAAATGATACTTCCTGGAGTAATTGCAGTTGCAATGCCTCCATTGGTTGGCTTCACTCTTGGTGCCATGGCGCTTGGCGGAATGCTTGCAGGTGGACTTTTGGGCTGTGTGGCTTTGGCATTATTTATGGCAAATGCTGGTGGTGCTTGGGACAATGCAAAGAAATATGTTGAAAAGGGAAATCTTGGTGGCAAGGGTTCAGATACTCATGCTGCTGTAGTGGTTGGCGACACTGTTGGAGATCCTTTTAAAGATACTTCAGGTCCTGCTATGAATATTCTCATCAATGTTATGGCAATAGTCAGTTTAGTTATTGCGCCTCTGCTTACCTTAAATGGAATGCTTTAAGTAACTATTTGAATTTTATAAATTTAAAGAGCTCGCATTAGCGGGCTTCTTTATGCGTCAGCAAAAGCAATGGACCCTGATATCCACCTATTGATAAGCTGATTGGCAAGTTCAGGATTTTCATCGCAGATCACCTCAGCCACTTTTTTTGTGCCCATTAGATACTGACTATCTCTTACTAGATTCGTGTATTTCATTGGAACAATTCCAGTCTGTTGAGCTCCCATAATTTCTCCAGGGCCTCTAATTTCTAGATCTTTCTCAGCAATTTTAAATCCATCTTGAGTTTCAATCAGAACATCTAGTCTTTGAGAGGAAATATCGCCAATTTTATCTTTGTGCAATAAGATACAAAAACTTTCTTTGCTTCCTCTGCCAATTCTCCCTCTCAATTGATGAAGTTGAGCAAGGCCAAAACGTTCCGCATTTTCAATCACCATGATGTCTGCATCAGGTATATCAACCCCAACCTCGACGACGGTCGTCGACACCAGAACAGATGTTTCACTGTCTTTAAATTTCTGAACTTGTCGTTGCTTCTCTTTTGATGAAAGCTTTCCATGCAAGCACCCAACCCTTCCTTCATTAAAATATTCTTTTAGATCTTCATAGGTCTCCATTACGGCATTTAGATCTAAGTTTTCTGACTCTTCAATTAGAGGACAAATCCAATAAGCCTTGCTGCCATTTTTAGTAGCTGCCAATATTCTTTCGATTAACTTAGTCTTTCCACTCAAAGGCAGGCATGAAGTTTGTATTGGCTTTCTTCCCGGTGGCAGTTCATCGATTATAGAAACGTCCATGTTTGCATATACGCTCATGGAAAGTGTTCTTGGGATTGGAGTTGCAGTTAAAGTTAGCTGATGGGGTGCAGAGGTTTCAGAATCATTTTTTTTTCTTAACGCCAGTCTTTGATTTACGCCAAAACGATGTTGCTCATCAATTATTATCAACGCGAGATTGGTAAAGCTAACACCCTTTTGAAACAAAGCATGGGTTCCCACAACTAAACTGACGCTTTGGTCCTCAATATCTTGCAGTAGTTTTTTTCTTGCTCTCACAGAGGTGCTTCCTGTTAAGAGCGCAACCTTTGATGCCTCTTTGCCAAAAAAACTTTTGAGACTCACAAAATGCTGTTCAGCAAGAAGGGTGGTTGGCGCCATGAATGCTACTTGAAAAGAAGAGTCTATTGCTAATGCTGCTGCCAAGGCAGCAACAATAGTTTTACCAGAGCCTACATCTCCTTGAACTAATCTCATCATTGGGACTTCTTGAGAGACATCTTCTTTAACTTCAGCAACAACTCTTTCTTGTGCGTTGGTTAGCGCAAAAGGAAAATTATCTTTTACTTCGTTACTCCATGAACCTTCTGTAATTAATGGAACGGCATGATGTCTTTTCTGCTTCCTTTTTAAAAAGGTCATGCCCGCTTGAAACGCAATCATCTCTTCTTTTAGGAGCCGCACCCTTGCAGGATGTGATCCGCCTGCCAGAATGTCATCAATATTAGTAGCGGGAGTTGGATTGTGAATAATTTTTAAAGCATCCAAAATATTCATATCTAACGAGGGATCATATTTCTCAATATCAAGAAAATCATCTTCAAAATCAAGTCTTTGCATGGCAGCCAGTATAAAATTTCTAATCTTTTTTTGCCCTACTCCTTTTGGCACTCTGTACATTGGAGTTAAAGTTTCTTGCTCCGGAGAATGATTGGGCTGAATTAATTCATACTCAGGATGAATCATTTCTAACCCATACCTACTAAGGCTAACTTTACCAAAACAAATAATTTCGGCCCCAGCCTTGAGTTGTCTTGCTTGACTGGGATGAAAGTAAAAAAACCTTATGTTGATCGGACAAGACCCATCTGTACATTTTAAAATCATCATTTTTCTTGGCCTATAAAGAGACTGAGAAGAAATTACATTAACTTTGATGAGTCGCTCATCTCCAGATCCTAAGTCTATAACTTGTGTAACCTTTGTTCTGTCTTGGTAGCCTGATGGCAGGTGAAAACAAAGATCGCGGAGATTAAAAATCCCATATGAGTTTAGTTTTTCAACAATAGAGGGGCCGATGCCCTTCAATTGTTTTAGTTCAATATTAGCCACGTAGGGATAATACTTTTAATATATGCACTTTAGATATATATATATGAAAAAAATATTAATTATTGGTTACGGAGACATTGGGCATAGAATCTCACAGTCTCTTCTGGATCATAGGATTATTGGTGTTTCTAGAAGCAATACCATAAAACACAGTAATTCTGAGTGGCACCACTGGGATTGGTTTTCAGGCAGACCCTTGGCACTATCCAGCAAAGATATCAGATCAGTAGTTGTAATACTCAAACCTACCTCTTTCGACATTCAGGGCTACCAAGCTGGTTATCTTGAAGCAGCCAATACCATAATGACAAACTTGAATGAGAGCTTAGATTATGAGCAATTAGTTGTGGTGAGTTCTACGAGGGTTTATGGAGATGAAAATGGACGAAATATCACTGAAACTGTCTTGCCTCACCCCGAAAACTTTCGAGGACATACGATTTTAGAATACGAGCAGATCATGTGTGCAAAATCTAAAGTAGAACCCTTAATTTTAAGAGCTTCAGGATTATATGACTCACATCGCAAATGGATGGAGAATTTTATTCAGACTTTTGATGGTCAGCAGCACCATTTGACCTCAAATGAATCTAATAGATTTAATCGCGATGTGCTGGCAACGATTATCGCAAACTATATCTCCATTAAAAAACTATCCAAGCTTTCGGGAGTTTTTATATGCAGCGAGCCTCCCAAATCTTTTGCTCAAATTTTTCTTGAACATTACCCAAATAAAAAATTTGAAGATTTTTTCATTGCCTCTGATCGTTCTGGAAAATCATTTGACTACCGGCAACTTTTAGCAAGTAATTTAATGGGATAATGTTTACAAAAAAAGGAATAGTATGTTTTATAGCATGACAGGTTATGGAAACGGAGCAGCAACCTCAAGAGATTTAGAGGTTTTATGTGAGATTAAATCTGTGAACAATAGATTCGTAGAAATCTCATTTAGGGGTTATAGCCTGCCAAATGAATTCGAGGAATACATTAAATCTCAAATCAAGAAAAAGTTTTTACGAGGCTCCTTTGAAATAAAAATAAATGACAACTTTCAATCAGAGCACGCATATGAAATAAATCAAGTGAGCCTCAAGAATCTTAAGAGTTCCCTGCATTCAACCAAAGACTTTAATAGTAGTGATTTAAGGTTAAGTGATTTAAAGGATATCCCAGGCTTGTTGGTTGTAAAAACATTTAAGAAAGATATCTCTAGCTTGGGCAAAAAAGCCTTGAATCTTGCCATAAAAAATTTACTGATTTCAAGGGAAATAGAGGGCAAAAAGACAGAAAAAATTGTTTCAAGCAAACTATCTTTTTTAATTAAAGCTCACTCCAAGCTCACACGATCAGCCCCAGCTTTGCTTCAGCATAGATTAAAGTCTATTAAGAAAAAATTATTGCAAAAAAATATTAATCTTCGTGAAGAGGATATTTCAAATGAGATATCTAACATGGCATTAAAACATGACATTGCAGAAGAGCTTGAGAGAATTAGCTTTCATATTGAGTCCATGCAAAAATTATTTAAATTTAAAAATGCTCATGGAAAGAAAATGGATTTTATTCTCCAAGAATTATTCCGTGAAGTGAATACACTCTCTGTTAAAATTGAGAAACCTGATCTTAAAGATCTAGCTTTAACTATGAAGTTAAAGGTAGAGGAATTGAGAGAACAGGCACAAAATTTAGAATAAATGAGAACAGCTAATCTTTTCTTGATATCAGCTCCATCGGGCACAGGAAAATCAACTTTAATTAACTCGGTTTTAGACAGAGCAAGTAAATCTAAATTTCCCCTTGAGCTTTCCATTTCTTACACCACTAGAATGCCCAGAATAGGTGAGACAGACACTAATCATTATTTTTTTGTATCCCCAGAAGAGTTTTCCGAAAAAAAAGAAGCAGACTTTTTTCTTGAATACGCTGAAGTGCATGGAAATTGGTATGGAACCTCAATAGAATTTGTACAATCTAAATTGGATGCAGGAATTAGCCTAATCTTAGAGATTGATGTTCAAGGCTATAGGCAGATTAATAACCTATCTTTGGAGTATGAATCAATTTTTATTTTACCACCGTCTGTGCAATCCCTCGAGGACAGAATAAAAAATAGAGGCGATGATGATATTTCATCAATAAATTTGCGACTTCAGAATGCCAAGAATGAATTAATTTGCGCTAGTGAATACAAAAATATGATCATTAATGACTCGTTTGACGAAGCTTCTGAGACTTTGTATCAGATTATTGCTCAAGAAAAGGCTATTATTCAGCCAAATAAGCAAGAACTTCAACAGTTTTTGGTTCAGCTATTGTCTTCTTAGGCAAATAAACACTAAAATACGACCTCGGAGTAAAACACTATGGCAAGAATTACAGTAGAAGATTGTTTAGATAAAGTATCAAGTAGATTTGAATTGATTTTGCTGGCCTCTGGAAGGGCTAGACAACTTTCAACAACTAGTAGAGAGGCATTAGTAGAATGGGAAGATGATAAACCAACTATTGTTGCTCTAAGAGAAATAGAGGCAGGATTAATAACTCAGGAAATCTTAACTCAAACCCTAGAGGAAGATCTACTTTTAGACGAATTTGCCATAGAAAGACAGTCACCTAAAGACGACGTCATCGGTTGATGTTATTCCTGGAGCTTTTAATTGAGTGACCAGGTAGTCCCAAATAATTCTTTTTTAGATTTCTCTAATAGAAAACTACTACAGCCGACCCCAGCAGATCTACTCGCCGCCGCCACAGTATATTTTTCAAGAAAAGAGTTGGATCTTTTGCAAACAGCGTACAACGTTGCATTTGAAGCTCATAAAAATCAATTCCGGCAAGAAGGCTCTCCTTACATAACGCATCCAATTGCGGTTGCATCAACTTTGCTTGAGTTGCATCTAGACGTTGAAACTATTTGCGCAGGATTAATGCACGATGTCTTAGAAGACAGCGTCATCAAAAAATCTTACTTAGAAAACTTATTTGGCAAAGACACCATTATTATTATTGATGGAGTCAGCAATTTAAATAAGTTAGATTTCGATAGCATCGAAGATCGCAACGCAAACAACTTACAAAAGATGGCCTTGGCAATGTCAAAGGACATAAGAGTGATTATCGTTAAGTTATGCGATCGCTTGCATAATATGAAAACAATTGAATTCCTGCCAAGAGAAAAACAGATTAGAAAATCCATTGAAACTCTTGAACTTTATGGACCCATAGCCATTAGAGTTGGCATGCAGGACATAAGAGTTGAGTTGGAAGATTTAGCCTTTAAATGCTTGCATCCCTTGAGAGCAAGAATGCTGGAATCCGCAATTCAGCAGGCAGTGGGCGGGCGCAAAAGAGTTGTTTCAAAACTGCGTAAGCAATTTAAATATCATCTAAAAAATAATAATATATTGGCCACAGTCCAAGGCAGGCAGAAATCCCTTTACAGTATTTATTCTAAAATTAAACACAAGAAGAAAGCTTTCTCAGAAATTCTAGATGTATTCGCTTTTCGTGTCATCGTGAACTCTGTAGACGATGCTTATAGATCACTTGGGATCATTCATAATGTCCATAAGCCAATTGGTCAAAAATTCAAGGATTACATTGCAATCCCTAAATCTAATGGATACCAGGCCATACACACTTCTTTAATTGCTTTAGATGGAATACCCATAGAGGTTCAGATTCAAACTAAAAGCATGGAGACAATCGCTGGCACTGGAATTGCTGCTCATTGGTCTTACAAAACAAAAGATCAGATTGGCTCTGAATCTATAGGGGCAAGAAAGTGGATTGAGAGCTTCACAGATTTAGACAAAGCCTCTCTTGATACCAAAGAGTTTGTTGAGGGAATAAAAACAGACTTGGTTTATGACGAAGTATATGTTTTTACCCCGAAGGGAAGAATTGTAAATTTAAAATCTGGATCCACTCCAATCGATTTAGCATATGAGCTTCATACTGAACTTGGCAACCACACTATCGCATGCAAGGTTAATCGAAAATATGCGCCGCTAAATATTCAACTTGAAAGTGGGCAATCGATAGAAATAATCACGTCTGATGATCATGAAGTGAGCCCAGATTGGTTAAATTTTGTAGTGACCAGTAAGGCGCGCTCGTCAATTCGCTCTGCTTTAAGGCATCAGAAAATTTCTCAATCTAGAAAAGCTGGAAAGCTAATGTTAGAAACAGAGTTAAAGAGGGGAGGAGTGTCTCTTTCAGAGTATCGAGGGAGTACTATGTCTCGGATACTAGGTGTACTTGGTGTTAAGTCACTGAGCGAATTGCTCACAGATCTAGGGTCTGGTAAAAAAACTGGTGCACTAGTTGCAGAGCGATTCTTTGAAGGTTTAAATATCTCAAAAGATAAATCTATTAGCATTCAAGCCATGATTCTCACTGACAATCAGATTGAAGGTGTTTCTGTAATCTATGCCAAATGCTGTATGCCTATCTATGGTGATCCTATTACTGCTCACTCAGATACAGATCGAGGCATTGTTATTCATCATGCGCGCTGCAGACAGGTTACTCCCCATAGAAGCACTATTCTATCCGCAAGATATTTAGCAGCAATTTGGGGTACAAATAAAATTGAGAGGCATTACACAGGCCATCTCAAAATTCATGCCGAAGATCGACCGGGCATTTTGGCAGATATAGCTTCAGTTTTTACCAAAGCCAATCTCAACATTGTAAATATCAACAGTAGAGATATTGATGCCATGATCATCGAGTTTATTGTAGAAGCCGAAGTATTAAATTCAGAATCTCTAAGTAAATTAATGATAAAATTGAGGTCATTGAAGTTCGTAACGAGCTGCTCCCGAATTATAAATGACACTAAATCAAAAAATGAAAAAACCAATCTTTACAAATAAAGCACCGGCTGCGATAGGCCCATATTCTCAGGCAGTTCAATGGGGTGATGTAGTATTTATTTCTGGTCAAATCCCATTAATCCCTGAAACGGGTGAATTGAATAACTCCACTTTTGAGGATGAGGCCAATCAGGTCATAGATAATCTTGAGGCTATATGCAAAGAAGCCGGCGGTAACCTTGATCATATTCTTAAGCTCACGATTTATTTAACTGATCTATCAAGATTTGGAGTGGTTAACGAAATCATGGCCGCTAGATTTTCAGAGCCTTTTCCGGCAAGGGCAACAGTAGAAATCTCTAAACTTCCAAAAGAAGTGAATATTGAGATTGATGCCATTTTATCTATTGCAACTTAATGTCTCAGAATCTTTTAAATCTCGCTCACTTATCTGAGCAAGACATTCAAGAGCTGATTGAGCTTGCAAATAATTTTAAATCAGAAGATTTAATCGAATACAGGCATGAGAACCTATTTCCAGATAAAAAGGTTGCATCTATTTTTTCTGAGCCAAGCACCCGCACTAAATTATCTTTTGAGATAGCATCTTGTAATCTTGGAGCCCAGTTTTTAGACTTCAATATTGAGAATTCTTCTATTCAAAAAGGAGAAACACTTGAAGATACAATTGAGGCAATGATGCTAATGGGAGTTAATTTATGTATCTTGCGGCACTCTGATTCTGTGATTCATGATTTGGCTAAAAAGTTTCCTAGTATGCAGTTTATCAATGCAGGAGAGGGCTCGATCGCCCATCCCTCCCAAGCCTTAACAGATTTAATGACCATTAAGGAATCAAAAGAAGTATTCAAGGATCTTAAAATTACACTGGTCGGTGACCTTGATCACTCAAGAGTTGTGAGCTCTTTTTTAGAGGCAATTCAAATTGTTGGTTATAAGAGTATTACCTTTTGCGGTCATCCAGACCTTTGTAAGAGCTATCTAGAGAACCCCTTGGGTAATTTTGAACCTGAATTAGAGATAGCTTTGCAGGATTCAGATGTTGTGATGGCATTGCGCATTCAAAATGAGCGCCTTACTGAAAAATTAAGTATTAGTGCCTCAGACTATGTAGAGCGCTATCAGATAAATGCAGACTCTTTGCAGGTTGCATCTCCTGAAATGATTTTAATGCATCCAGGACCTGTAAATTTTGGAATTGAATTAAATAAAGAGGTTGCTGAGCTAGATAACTGCAAAATTAAGAATCAAATTTTTAATGGGGTAGGGATGAGAATGGCAGTACTGACTAAACTTTTCTCGCAAGCATAATTTTCTTAATTGTCTCGACTGTATTAATTGTTGTCTGATCTATTTCAATATTAATCAAATCACCTTTTTGCATGCCCTCGAAGTTCGTTACCTTAATTGTTTCGGGTATTAAATGAATATTAAAAGAGGACTTAAATACTTTGCCAATAGTTAGGCTGCATCCATTTAATCCCACATACCCCTTATAAAATAGATACTCCATCAGCGAGGTAGGTACCTGTATTTTTAAATCTTTGGTATGCCCCCTATCATTTAAATCTTTGATAACACCAACACCATGAATATGGCCTGACATTAAATGTCCACCAATTTCAGTATTTGCTTGCATTGAGCGCTCTAAATTTACTTTCTCGTTTTTGGTGAGAAGCTTTAAATTTGTTTTATCTAAGGTCTCAGTAATTACATCGAATTCTAAGTTATGAGTTGCTCCCTTTTTAACGGTCAAACAAACACCATTTACTGAAACACTTGCGCCGCGTTTAAGATTTTTAGCGAAACCTTTAGGAGCTCTGATACATAGAGTAGTGTAGTCAGAATTCTTTTGAATTTTATTAATAAGACCTTGAGCTGAAACAATACCAGTAAACACTATGCACCCCAGGTATTTCTGTATTCTTTAAGTTGATCTTGATAAGCATTGAATTGTTCATTGTTTTGAGAGAATTTAATGAGTGCATCTAGATTTACAATAGATTCAATAACAATACCAAAGTCTTTCTCTAGCTCTGATTTTGCAGTAAGTTCACCAGCTCCCTTCTCTTGCCTATCTAATCCCACAACAAAAATTTTTGGAAAAGCCTTAAGACTTCGAATGAGGCTGATTGCTTCACGAGCTGCTGTACCTGCAGATAAAACATCATCAATAATCATGACGTTTCCTTTTGGCTCTGGTCCAATAATATTACCGCCTTCTCCGTGATCTTTAATTTCTTTTCTGTTGAATGAAAGTGGATATGATTTACCTTCTTGGCTGTATTTCATTGCGATGAGTGAACCTAAAAAAATTCCCTTATATGCGGGACCATATATGCAATCAAATTTTATGCTTAAGCTTTCAATAACCTCAAAGTAGCAACAGGCTAATTGAGACAAATTACAACCATTAAGCATTTTTGCAGCATTGAAAAAATAAGGACTAGAGCGACCAGATTTGAGAGTAAATTTACCAAATTCTAATGCTTGAGATTCTAAGGCAAGGTTAATAAAATTTACTTGATAAGTTTTTAGCTCAGGCATGACTTTTGAATTTCAATAATATCTTTTATTCCATCAGAGGCAATCAAGAGCATCTGATCTAGCTGCTCTTTGGTGAAAGGATGAATTTCAGCTGTGCCTTGAACTTCAATAATCCCTCCGCTTTCTGTCATAACAACATTTAAGTCTGTTTCTGCTGAGCTATCTTCTTCATAATTCAAATCCAGCAGAGGCTTACCATCTTGCAATCCAATAGATACAGCTGCGACATATTCTTTTATCGCTCTATGATCGCCGTGTGCATTTTTAATCGCCTCAAACAATGCCACACATGCTCCTGATATAGAAGCAGTTCTCGTTCCACCATCAGCTTGAATTACATCACAATCAATACTAATGGTCTTATCCTTCAAAAACTTCAAATCCACAGCCTGCCTTAAAGATCGACCAATTAATCTTTGAATTTCCATCGTCCTTCCACTTTGCTTCCCACGAGCAGATTCTCTGCTCATTCTGCTGTGAGTAGATCTTGGGAGCATGCCGTATTCTGCAGTGATCCACCCTTCATTAGAGCCGCGCATCCATCTTGGAACATGGTTCTCAATGGTGGCAGTGCAAATTACGTGAGTATCTCCAAATTTTACCAATGCAGAACCCTCTGCATGTTTATTAACACCTATCTCAATTTCAATAGGTCTCATTTGATTGATCTGTCTGTTATTGATTCTTGTCATTCTTATATTATATCTCTTTAAATGGTCTTATAATTCTGAAAGAGAGGAAAATCTATTATGAGAAATATTTCACACTTAACCTTACTGCTTTTACTTACTGCGGCTTGCTCAGAAATGAATATGTCACCAAGCTCTGCTGTTCAAAATTCAAATGATTACTTTGGGTCTACCTATGAGCCAATGGAGTCTGAACCAACATTATTTCAATCTGCGAATATTTATGACGGACTTGGCGGTGAATTATTTGACTATGATTTACTAATCGCTGATGGAAAGATTATTGAAATAGGGCAATCTCTTGATCAATCGGGCGTTAAAGTTATTGATGCATCTGATAAATGGATTACCCCAGGAATTATTGATATACATTCCCATATGGGCGTTTATTCTGCCCCAAGTGTATCTACCAGCTCTGATGGCAATGAAGCAACTGCTCCGGTGACTGCTGAAGTTTGGGCAGAGCATTCTGTATGGACACAAGATCCACAATTTGCATTAGCATTAAAAGGGGGAGTAACCTCCTTTCATGTTTTGCCTGGGTCAGCAAATTTATTTGGAGGTAGGGGCGCAACTTTTAAAAATATTTCTAAAAATACAATTCAAGCAATGAAATTTCCTAATGCTCCACATTCTCTAAAAATGGCTTGTGGAGAGAATCCCAAAAGAGTGTATGGGAATAGAAGGCAATCACCTTCTACTAGAATGGGCAACATGGCTGGTTACAGAAATGCCTGGATTGATGCAACTGAGTATCAAGAGGGAATGCAAGAATTAGATTCAGATGATCGTCCCAAACGTGACTTAGCGATGGACACCTTGAAGGGAGTGTTAGATGGAGATATTTTGATCCAGAATCATTGTTATCGCGCTGAAGAAATGGCCATGATGGTGGAGCTCTCCAAAGAATTTGATTATAAGATTACAGCGTTTCATCATGCTGTTGAGGCTTATAAAATTGCTGATCTTTTAGCTGATGAGGGTATTTGTGCAGCCATGTGGGCAGATTGGTGGGGTTTTAAACATGAGGCGTATGACATGGTGCCTGCAAATATTGCCATCATTGATCAAGCAAGAAATGGTACTGGATGCGCAATTGTTCATTCGGACGATGAGGTTGGAATTCAGCATTTAAATCAAGAAGCTGCTAAAGCAATGTCAGCTGGAAATCGTGCTGGTTTTGAGATATCAAAGGCACATGCAATGAGATGGATAACTAGCAATCCTGCAAAGGCTGCGGGAATATTAGAGCAAACTGGCAGCATTGAAGTTGGAAAAGATGCAGATGTAGTACTTTGGACCGGCGATCCTTTCAGCGTTTACTCTAGAGCTGAGCAAGTTTTTATTGATGGTGCTGTAGCATTTGATGTGAATGATCCCAAAACACAACCAGTGACAGATTTCGATCTGGGCATTATTAATCCTCAAGCAACCAGGGTGCAATAACATGAAATATTTATCGTTAGCCTTTGTAATAATTTTTTCTCTAAATACTTTTGCACAATCCATATTATTAAAAGGTGGAATGGTTCATTCTGGCACTGGAGCAAGCGCAAAAATTCAAGATATTTTAATTTCAGGAAGTAAGATTTCAAGTATTGGCAATGACCTTATTATTAATGGCAAAACCCAAGTTATTGAATTAAATGGCTTACCAGTTACTCCTGGCTTAATCTCTCCAATGAGCAATCTAGGAATAGTCGAAATTAATGCCCTTGATGTAACCAGAGACGATGAGTCTGATATTCTAAAAGCTGGATTTAGTATTTTCAATGCTTTCAATCCTCACTCTACTGGAATTCCCTGGAACAGAAGCAATGGGGTCACAAGTGCTATTACGTCCCCAGGTTCTTCAGATTTTCCAATGTTCGGGCTGGCATCTTATTTTATTTTAGATGGCAGTCTTGAAATTAAAGGGCTAAGAGATGTCGCTATGTTTGGTCGCATGGGGTCTTCTTATGGCTCCAGAGCTGAAACCTTAGCAGTACTAGAATCTCTT
>Ga0115000_10003650_pt1 | contig 12868 bp, 8 predicted proteins | sample ArcticOcean_MG_C_6_FD_89690 | JGI IMG/M metagenome (GOLD analysis project Ga0115000, IMG submission 89690) | Marine microbial communities from western Arctic Ocean - ArcticOcean_MG_CB8_128 | ecosystem: Environmental > Aquatic > Marine > Oceanic | place: Arctic Ocean: Canada Basin | collected... | reverse complement strand
GGCGATCCCGTTACCGCCGAAGGCGATCCGGGAGAAATCCAAGTTCGCGGCCCCGGCGTCTTTGATGAATACTGGAATAAACCGGAAGTGACTGCCGAGTCCTTCGACAATGGCTGGTTCCGCACGGGCGACATGGCAGTGTTAGAAACCAATTACTACCGGATCATGGGCCGTCTGTCCGTCGACATCATTAAAAGCGGTGGATACAAATTGTCCGCTCTGGAGATCGAAGCCACGCTTTTACAACATCCCGATATCCGCGAATGCGCCGTGATCGGTGTCGCCGATGACACTTGGGGAGAAGCCGTAGCAGCCGCGGTCGTTTTGGAGGACGGCAAAACGCTCGATTTGGAAAACCTCCGATCCTGGTGCCGAGACAAGCTTTCCAATTACAAAATCCCTCAACGCCTACTCATCGTAGAAAGCCTCCCCCGTAACGCCATGGGCAAAGTCACCAAGCCAGCGATTAAGGATCTATTCTAATCCAATACGCTGGAGCTCATTGTAGATCGCGCCAAGAGGCGATTCACTTGAACATCAAGCCCTCGAGGCCTTTTCTCCATCACTCAATCAACACCTTTTGCAATGATTAAACCTGCAGCCCTGCTAATAGCATTCCTGACTCCGCTTCTCCCTTTATCAGCCGAAGAATCGATCAACGTTCTCATGTGGGACGAACGACAGCCGCGACAAGCAGAAGCCTACGACAATTTCCTCGGAAACGAAATCGTCGAGCGACTAAAGGCAACGACCACCGGTCTCAAGTTTCGCTCCGTCTCCCTAGACGTCCCGGAACAAGGACTTTCCAGCGACAACCTCGATTGGGCCGACGTCATTATTTGGTGGGGGCACGCTCGCCATTGGGAAATCTCTCCCGAAACCGCCCAGCGAAAACTCATCAAGCGCATCATGGCCGGCAAGCTCGATCTCATCGCCCTCCACTCCTCGCACTGGGCAACCGTATTCATGGAAGCCATGAACGAGCGAACGCGAGCCGTCGTTCGCAAACGCTACCCCAACACGGATCCCAAATTTAAAGTAGATTATGAATACATCCCCACTCCAGGCAGAATGCCGCCAACGGCCGACTCCTTGGTAACTCCCGCCTACCTCGCTCTTAGAAAAGGCAAACATCTAGCCCACGTCCGCATAGACATGCCCAACTGCTGCTTCCCCTCCTTCCGCCCCGACGGAGAACCCGGCGTCCTAAGCGTCACTGCTCCCAACCACCCCATCGCCAAAGGCCTCCCCAAAACCTTCGAAGTCAAAGCCACGGAAATGTACAACGAACCCTTCCACGTACCCGAGCCTGACCAAGTCATCTTCGAAGAACGCTGGCGCCCCGGCGAATGGTTTCGCAGCGGCATGGTCTGGAACATCGGAAAAGGCAAAGTCTTCTACTTCCGCCCCGGCCACGAACAATACCCAGTCTTCAAACAACCCGAAATCATCCAAATCCTAGCCAACGCCTGCCACTGGCTAGGAAGCGAATAGGTAGGGCGGCATCGCCGAGGCAGCAGCACAGACAGAGGCAGCAGCACAGACAGAGGCAGTACACTAGTCTCTAAAAATGGAAAGGTCCGCTAAACACGCCAAATAACACGAAAACGAAATACATTTTGAAACCCTAAAATTCCCGAGCAAACATACCCCCGACATCTTTAGCCCCAACCAATTTCGCGTATTTAGCGTACAAAATCCTTCAACCCAACCTACATCCTTCAACTACCCCCATGAAGCTCTCCCTTCTCCCCCTCTCTCTATCCCTCCTTCTCTCCCTCCACGCAGCGCCGCCCCCCAACATCCTCTTCATCCTCGCCGACGATCTCGGCTACGGTGACGTCGCCTGCTACAATCCCGAATCAAAAGTTCCCACGCCGAACCTGGATCGGATGGCAACAGAAGGAATGCTCTTCACCGACGCTCACAGTCCTTCCACGGTTTGCACCCCTACACGCTACAGCATCATGACCGGACAGATGGCCTTCCGCCTAAACTATCCCGGCGTATTCACCGGCGTAGGCGGTCCGTGCTTGATAAGCGAAGATCAGCTAACCCTCCCCGACATGCTGCGCCAAAAAGGCTACGAAACCGCATTGTTCGGAAAATGGCATATCGGCATGTCCTTCCTCGATAAAGACGGAAAAGTTATCGACGTTAAGGAACGCCCCAAAGGCGTCGACCCTAACCAAAAAATCAACCTAGGCCTAGAGGCCGTCAAACGCGTCGACTATTCTCGCCCCGTACCCGACGCTCCAATACACCGAGGTTTCGATCATTTCTTCGGAACCGTCTGTTGTCCCACAACCGACTGGCTTTACGCCTACATGGAAGGAGACCGAATCCCAGTGCCTCCAACGAAACTCCTCGATAAAACAAAGCTCCCCACCCACGAGTGGTCTTTCGACTGTCGTCCGGGTCTCGTAGCTCCCGACTTCGACCATGAAGAAGTCGACATGGTTTTCCTCGAAAAAAGTCTCAATTTCCTCGACCAGCACAATCAGGATAAACCGGATACGCCATTCTTCCTCTTCCATTCCCTCCAAGCAGTTCACCTTCCCTCCTTTCCCGGAAAAGACTTCCAAGGAAAAACCAAAGCCGGACCACACGGAGATTTCATTTTCGAGTTCGACTACGTAGTCGGCGAACTTCTAAAAAAGCTCGAAACGCTCGGACTCGCTGACAACACCCTCGTGATCGTTTCCAGCGATAATGGTCCCGAAGTCCCAACCGTCATCAATATGCGTGGAATATATCAACACAACGGTGCTAGACCCTGGCGAGGCGTAAAACGCGACAACTGGGAAGGCGGACATCGCGTCCCGATGATAGCTCGCTGGCCCGGCAAAGTGAAAGCCAACTCCATCACCGACCAAACCGTGTGCCTAACGGATATCATGGCCACCTGCGCCGCGATAGCAGACGCCAAGCTACCGAATGACGCCGCCGAGGACAGCTTCAACATACTTCCCATTCTCCTCGGGGAAGCGAAAGAGGACATTCGTAAATTCACCCTCCATCAAACGATCAAACTAGAACTCGCAATTCGGAGCGGCAATTGGAAATACCTCGACCATAAAGGATCCGGCGGGAACCGATACGAACAGGCCAGATTAAAGCCATTCGCCTTAGCAGACACCGCCCCTGACGCGCCAGGACAACTCTACAATCTCGATCAAGACCCCGGAGAAACGCGCAACGTATACTTCGAATACCCAGAGATCGCAAAAAGGCTAAAAGACCAACTCGAAGAATTCAAAACCACCGGCCGCAGCGCCCCGGAGCGTTTATAAGATCAACAACGTAGCTACCATGGAGCCCCTCCGTCTCCCCCTCTCATTCCTTCGCGGTTAAATAAAAATCTTGAAAATCTATGTTCTCATTTTCGCAATCGTTGCGGTTTGCTTACCCATTTCCGCAAAACCCAACATCGTATTCATCCTCGCCGAAGACCTAAGAATCGGCGACACGAACATCTACGGTGGCGATCGTTGCCTGATTGAGGCGCCCAACATTGACAAACTGGCCAAGGGCGGTCTCCGGTTCACCGACGCCCATGTAAGCGCTTCGGTTTGCGGACCTACCCGCACAGCCATCATGGCCGGCACTATCCCTGGAGAAACACTCGCCACGATCGCGGCGGAGCCTGGGGGTTCACGGGGCTCGTCTTCGATCCTTCGGAAACATTCACACTCGGAGACATGTTTCGCGACGCCCTCGTAGGACTCAATGACCTCATGGCAACATTCGCCGACATCGCAGGATATCAAATCGCTCCTTGGAACGCACCCGACTCCATTAGCTTCGCCAATGTGCTGAAAAACTCGAAGGCCACTCCAGAAAGAGAAGGCCTCATCATGGAATCCGCCATGGAAGTCTATGTTATCCGTGACGGCCCCTGGAAACTCTGCCTCCGTCCCGGCAGCGGCGCCAAAGGCCTTCACGGCGACCTACCCATACCGGAAGATGCCTGGAAAGCCGAAATGAAATCATTCGGCGAAAAACCAACCCGGTCCGATTTCCTCAAAGCCCCCTTCGTACAACTCTTCAACCTCGAAAATATTTCCAACTTGGCAGCTCTAACGGGGTGCCCATAGTTTCCTATTGCATCACTCTCACCGACTTGTAGCGTCCAGATCAATAGCCTTTAGAGGCTTCACTACTGCATGGGGAAAACGATACAAGAATGGAAAATCGAAGTCGAAAAGACTGTCGGACGAGCGCTTTCCAAAAACGAAAATGACTACTTCGAGGTCCTCACCGAGCTGCTCGACATGCTCGACTGGAAAGATGCCTTGCATGCCAAGGATGTCGCCTTGCTCCACTCCAAGCTTCTTTTTGTAGAAAAAGACCCCAAAGCGCCGCTTACCAATGGGCTCTGGATCGAGCAACCAGAAGACGAGTATTCGCTTTGGCAATACATCGCATTACTTCTAGACGATCGTAACCTCGATATACCAAAATACCTCGAGGAGCATACTGACGTCAACGCAACCCGTTCGGAGATTCTTTCCCGTCAACGCCAAAAAGAAGCGCGTCTTTGGAAAAACAGACTCGGCAACTTATCCCAACGTCGCGAATTCAGCCATACCGGCTCTCTCGACGTCCGACTGAAGCTCCAGGGGCGCTCACTCAAATGGGAAGGCAAAGCCGGCGGCTATTCTGACTACGCGCCTCTCGCTGCCAAGGAAATGGCCCAGTGGCTCGCCAAGGATTTCGGATTCCTCGATCGCTTTGCCGCTCCAAGCCTCGCCCTCTGCGCTCTTTTCCAAGAATACTATCGATCGACCCAGCGAACGCGTATCGATCTAGATAAAGCGGAAGACTGCTCCTTCCTCAATTTACTTATCCATCGAGCGGATACGCGCGACCGGATCGTCAACAAGGAAGGCATTTCCCTATCGATTTGCGAAGAGCGGCTCAAGTGGACCGGTTCCGAGGATGGACCCAACAACCTAGGGAACTACCAGCTCTCACTGGTTTTCGAAGACGGACAACCCGCTCCCTACTCGATGGCCTACCTCCCTGGCTCGCAAGCTCTCTACCTTCAAGGCGATGCCCTCTATCGCGGCCCGAACTCGCTAAAAGCAGACGCCGATCCGAATCAGCCTTTCGATATCCCGCAAGAAGCAATCGAGAGCCCCGAGGGATTACTCTTCCTTCGGAACCAAAGTCTCGAGATTCCAGAACAGCTCAAAGGACAAATCGTAGCCGTGCCGCTTCAATCGCGGATTTATTGCGATGCTGTCGAAAATAAGGACGCGCTGAATCGGCATAGCGTATTGCGCGTTTCGCTCGCAGCAGTCTCGCGCGACCAAAAACACTGGTTCGTCCTCACCGACCAAGGCTGGGCCCCTTCGCCAAACCTCGAAACCGACGAAGAATCGGCTCCCGCGGAAAAAGGCGCCTTATTCGAGTATCCGGATGCCACTCCATATCTCACTCCGTTTCACGATTTCGAGCTGACCGAAGTCGACCAAGGAGTTTGGCAACGTCCTATAGATCTAGATTTCCCCAGCGCCTTCACTCACTGGATACAGCGTTTTCCGAGCGAGCTTCAAATAATCGCCGAAGATGAACTCGACACGCTCGTCGATGGAAAACCGATTGGTCGCTACGCCCTACGCATCCATTCCAACGGCAACCAAGATTGGTTCGACGTTCGCTTGGAGCCTGAGCTGCTTGATACAAATCTCACCGAGAACGAACAACAGTTGCTCCTCAAGGCCAAAGGAGACTTCGTTCACCTTCCTGGCAAAGGCTGGAAACGCTTCGACCCGACCGTAGCGCCTTCCCAACAAGAGTTGCTTCACCAACTGGGTTTGAACAACGACGAGTCCGCAACCGACTCGCATTCGTTTCACGCGATGCAACTCGCGGAGACGCGCCTGGAAGCTGCCGCAGAAAAAGCGCTCGTCCGCAGCATCCGAAAACGAGCCAAAGATATTTCCGCCAAAACACCTGCAAACCTTCCCAAGGGGATCCAAACTCAGCTCCGTCCTTATCAAGAAGAAGGATTCCGCTTTTTGTCCTTCCTCTCGAACAACCGATTCGGAGGTATTCTCGCGGATGACATGGGACTGGGTAAAACGCTCCAGACCCTTACATGGCTAACTTGGCTGAAACTGCACCGTCCACCCGAAGAAAACTTCCAAGTTCTCGTCGTCTGTCCGAAATCCGTAATGCATGTTTGGAAAAAGGAAGTCGAGCGCCACACGGAGTTGCTTTCGATCGCCGTTTACGATCCAGCCTTAGTGCACTCAGTCGCCTGGAAAGCATCTGAAATCGACATCCTCGTCGCCAACTACTCCCAACTGCGCATAAACCGCTCATTCTTCCTCGAACAAGAATGGACCGTCGCCGCTCTCGACGAAGGACAATACATTAAGAACCCACAATCGCAAACGGCAAAAACCGCATGCGCACTCAAATCCGAGTATCGTATCATTATTACCGGCACGCCGATTGAAAATCGAATTCTCGATTTGTGGAGTCTCTTCGCCTTCGCCATGCCAGGACTCTTAGGGAATCAAGCTTCCTTCAAGCGCCAGTACAAAGAATCCGACCCCGAGTCCCCCAAGCGTCTATACAATCGGACACGGCACTTCATGCTGCGCCGCAGCAAATCGCAGGTCGCCCCAGACCTCCCTGACCGTATTGAAGAAACGCTTACATGCGAAATGGAAGGCGATCAAAAGGATCTCTACACTGCCGAACTCAAGAATGTTCAGCAAAGCCTACGTAGCATTCAATCCGACGCGGAATTCGACAAAAAACGCTTTAATATTCTCTCGTCACTGCTCCGCCTTCGCCAAATCTGCTGTCACCCGCGTCTGATCGATCCTGCTTACGCCGACATGAAAAGCGCCAAGATGGAAGCCTTGATCGACCGTGTGTCCGAACTAATGGACGAAGGCCACAAGGTTCTCATCTTCAGCCAATTCGTCGAGATGCTCGAAATCATTCGAGGCGAGCTTGAAACCCTTGGTTGCAAGCATCTCATGCTAACAGGCAAAACCAAGAATCGCGAAGAGTTAGTCGACCAGTTCCAAGACGACAAATCGATCACCGCCTTCCTGCTCTCGCTGCGAGCGGCCGGCTCAGGCTTAAACCTCACTTCCGCCTCTTACGTCATTCTTTACGATCCATGGTGGAATCCGGCCGTCGAAGCGCAAGCCATCGACCGGACTCACCGCATCGGCCAAGAAAATGCAGTGAACGCCTACCGCTTAATCGCGCAGGGAACAGTGGAAGACAAAATACAAAGCCTACAGCTCAAGAAAGAGACCCTGGCCAACGAAGTGGTCCAAGAGGAATCCCTCAATCAGATCCTCAACCTCGATCGCCTCAAGAGCATCCTCCAAGCCTAGACTTCAACCATAGGACCGGTCCCACTCAGCGTGGACCACCTCGCGTGGAAAACTCAACACTCAAACTCTATTCGTATTTGGGATTCAACTTCGCAACCACGACGTTTTCGAAATTGAAATACCGCTTCGCCGCTTCCTGGATCTCATAAGGGTCGAAAACCTTCACCTGCTCTGGAAACTCGACGATCTCTTGAAACGGTCTCCCTTCGCTCGCCGCCGAAGCTAAGTTCCTTAGCCAAAAGCTATTTTCTTTCAAACTCCGCTGATAGCCACGTAGGTGAATCTCCTGCACTTTCTCCAGGTTCTTGACCCGAACTCCCCGCTCTTGGAGGTCCATTATCTGTTGAATCCCTGCAGCAATAAGCATATCCGCGTTAGCTGGATCGCATGAAAACGCGAACCCAGACGAATAACGTTCGGTAGGCTCTCGAGAAAGCGATGCATACACACCCACTCCATAAGTTCCCCCGTTTTCCTCGCGTAAGGTCTCACGCATTCGAATATTCAACAAATCACGAACGACACTCATAATGTATCGATTTCCCGACGACCATTCCGCTTCGCCATTAAACAGAACTCGAACACTCGTCTTTTCCTCCAAACCAAATTCAATTGTCACGTTGTTTTGCCCCTTCGCAGGGTCGTCATTCAAATGTCTCCCACGTTCTTCGCGATGAGTCGACGGAAGCGATGCCAGATAGGTTTTCGAAAACGCCTTCAATTCCTCCAAGTCGATCGATCCGACGAATACAAAAGTGAAATCGCTGAAATCTCTAAATCGACTCCGGTAAACCGCCAAAGCCAAGTCCGAGTCAATATTTTCCAAAAGAGCCATATTCAATGGGAGGTGACGCGGGTGATCTCCATAGAGCTCTTTCTCGATCGCGTCTTGAAAAACCGACTGAGGCGATTGAGAGCGATTAACGATCATCGCCTTCAATCGAGACTCCAAGGCTGAAAACGCAGCCTTATCGAGGCGCGGAGAAGTCGCTTGAAGATGCAATAGTCTAAAAAACGAATCTGCATCTCTTGGCGAATATGAACCGCGAAATCCTTCGTATTGACCATTTATATACGGAGATACGTTGATGCTCTTTCCCGCCAAACGCTTCTCCAACTGAAGCGAACTAAATTCTCCAGCGCCGCTTTCGCCTAAAATCATAGTAGACATCGCAGCTGAAAAGTATTCGTCGTCCATTACCAGACTATGCCCGCCTGGACTAAATGAATCCATCAAGACTTCATCGTTCTTGAAATCCGTAGGTTTCACGATCACTTTAGCTCCATTGGAAAGCTCCCAAGTATGCGTATCCACGGATTCATCATACGATTCGGATACGATTGAACCATCACTTGGCTCATCAGCGAGCAATGGCGCATCCAAGAAGCGATCGTCATAAGGGTCCAGCTCGATCCTACCTGCCTGCTCGACCGCCGCGATCAAATCCATCTCCTTCGGAATTTCCCAACCGCCCTTTTCAGGACCGCTAAACAACCCCACCTGACTAGTCGTCTGAGCAAACCCGTTTCCAATCGCATTCACTTCTTCAATCGTAATATTGGCCAAAAAACTCTCCGTCATTCGCAACTCCATCTCGATCCCAGGGATCGGCTCGTCTACAGTGAAAGACCGCGTATACTCGTCTGCATATGTATTAGAATTCGTTTTATTGATTTCATCGAAGGCGTTTTCCAAAGACCGCAAAACATCCGCCTTCACTCTCTCCAATTCTCCCGCCGTGAAACCATCACGGACCGCCCGATTGGTCTCGCCCATCAACGCGTCCAAACCCTCTTGATAATGATCTTCAATGAAAACCACCGACTGCTGCAAAGCCTCCTTTTCTCTAGCGATGCGGCTATTTCCCGCACTCGCTTGAATATAAGGTGGATTCGGCTCGCGAGCTCGTTCATCCAAGCGGCGATTCAACATGCCGAAGTAGAGTCGCTCGACAATCATCTGCCGATAATCCCGGGCGCTCTGATCAGGACCTACCGGGCGCTTCAAGAGCATTCTAAAAGAAGCGATCGTCAACTCCGGGTCCGTATCAATCGAATACAAAGACTCTTCGTGATCCGGCACCTCGGAAGGGGTCCTCTCAGTAGCGTCCTCATCATTTTCCAACTTACCGAAAACATCTTTGATACGTTGCTCCACATCCTTGCCATCAATGTCCCCCACCACAATCACGCCCATCAATTCAGGGCGATACCAATCCTTATAGAACTCTTCGAAGCGCTCCCGCGGAGCATTGCGCACGACAACCATCGAGCCAATCGGCTTACGCTGAGCGTATCGAGACTTGTAGAAAATATACGGAAATTGCTTCTCGCTCAAACGCTCGCCCGCCCCTTGACGCGAGCGCCATTCCTCCAAAATTACGCCTCGCTCTTTTTCGATCTCTACGGGATCGAGCGTCATGGACGTCGCCCAATCCTCCAAGATTTCGAAACCAGTGGACAGCAAGCCTGGCTTATCGGTCGGTAGCTCCAACATGTAAACCGTCTCGTTATGCGACGTGTAAGCATTTACGTGAGAACCGAACCGCATCCCCGCGCGCTCCATGAAATCTATGATCGCGTTCTTCGGGAAGCGACGCGTTCCATTGAAAGCCAAATGCTCCAAAAAGTGAGCCAATCCGCGTTGGCCATCATTCTCCTGCAGGGAGCCTGCATTTACGGCCAAGCGAAGGTACACACGTCCTTCCGGCTTCTTGTTTTCGCGAACGTAATACTTTAGCCCATTATCCAGTTGGCCAACGATCATATTGGCATCAACCGGCAATGGAGCATCCAAGTCCGAAAAATCCTGAGAAAAGCCTGTAGTCAAAAGACTCAGGCTCGCGAAAACGAGCACGATACGAGAAGTACGAAAATCGATCATAAATAGTATACTTGAAATTGGAGAACGAAAAATGCCGACCGTAAGTTGCGTAAAACTTCGGAGAGCACCCAAAGGGACACCAGATTCCAGATGATGATCCTCGCCGAAGCGAAGGCAAGCCTCTCGTCTACGCCTTCTAACTCAAAACTTGAATGAACGGTTGCGCCATGCAAACGCGACGCTTTGAATCGCCCCAAAATATGGCACAGGCTGACAGAAACGGCATACTTCCTGTAACCGCCCTATCCGGATTTCTCGGAGCGGGCAAAACGACCTTGCTCAATCACCTGATCCGCAACGCGGACGGCGAACGCATCGCAATCATCGTTAACGATATCGGAGAAGTGAATATCGACGCTTCCCTCATAAATTCGGAGGTAAAGCAACTCGACGGTGAAGTCGATCAGGTCATCGAACTCAGCGGTGGCTGCATTTGCTGCTCTATCCAGAGCGACCTTGTCGCCGCAGTCTCCGAGCTCACCGAAAACCTGAAAATCGACCGGCTTATTGTAGAGTCCACCGGCGTAGCCGAACCGGTCTCGATCGCTCAGACCTTTCTTTCCGATGACATCGCCGGGCGACCGCTCGAAGATAGCGCCCGCCTCGATTCGCTCGTAACAGTTGTCGATGCTGCGTTCTTTCTCGAAGAGTGGCGAGCGAGCGAGCAGAAAGGCCCTTCTCGCGACCTCCTCCGCCAAGAAGACGATCGCTCGATATTCGAACTCATTCTAGAGCAAATCGAGTGTGCCGATATTCTCGTCGCCAACAAAATCGACCTGCTAGACGCCCCAGAGAGAACAGAACTAAAGGCCATTCTCCAAAGTCTCAACGAACAAGCCCACTACCACGAGGCGACGCAGGGTCAGTTGCCCAAGCGCGCCTTGCTTGGGCTCTATCTGTTTGACCTCAAACGAACTCTATCGGGCGCCAATTGGCTCAGGCATATCGAAAATAGCCATGGCGAAAACGATCAAGTTAATCGATTCCGGAAAATCGAAATTCCCAATTCCTCGCTCGTCCAACCCAATCTCGGGAAATCAATTAGTTCAACCAAACAACTCAAACGCTCCATCAACACCTTCGTCTACCGAGCCCGGCGTCCATTCGAAGCGGATAAATTCGCTGCGGTAATCAATCGTTCGATACCAGGATTACTGCGAGCTAAAGGCTATTGCTGGATCGAGAATCGAAACGAAGCGGTAGGTTTTCTGTCCATCGCCGGATCCACGAATCGCTGCGACTTCCTAGGCAACTGGTGGGCAGCCGCTCTCGAAAAAGGAAAGATCGACCGATCGCAACTCCCAGCCGAAGTCGAACGTAAATGGGAATCGCCCCATGGCGATCGACGTCAGGAACTCGTGTTTATCGGCCTCAACCTCGACGGCGAAGCCCTAAAGGAACAGATCGACGCCTGTTTGATAGATTAACAATCTACCAGCCAACCCAGCCTGCATTCGCCGAGCCGATCAAGGAAATATTGTAGTTGCGAATTATATACACGGAAATCTCCTTCAGGATGTTCTTCACCTGCACGCATTCATTTTGCTCGAAGAAGTGAACAAACTGATTCCCATCCAAAAAGAACTCCACGTTTTTTCCGACAATGCCGCTTGCCAAAAACAGCCCTCGTTTCGGCAGAACGATACGCGCAAAATCCGTCGATACGCGTCCAAAGATTCAAACGCTCCCAACGGACTCAAGGCAAATCGATTCCATTAGAACGCTTTTCCAAGCATAAACTCGGAGCTTCTAAACCGATTTTCAGTCCATGGGAACTTTGACATTCAAGCTGCTTTCCTATTCAGTTCCTACACTCGTCATTAAACGTCTATCCCGCGATGAACACAAATTCGATTATCCAAACAACCCTGATCGCCATCAGCGTCCTATTGCTACCCGTATCCACTCACGCCGAAATCGAGAACGTCCCTCCAGCGGAATTCCTCGAACTCGTAAAACAGAACGACGGCATAATCCTCGACGTGCGAACCCCAGATGAGGTCGCTCAAGGACATATCGCTGGAGCCAGCGTTCTAGATATTTACGACAAGGATTTCGAACGGAAGCTCAACCTCATGCAAAAAGACAAGCCGATCTACGTCTATTGCCGATCAGGAGGACGTAGCTCCAAAGCCGCCCAAACCATGGACGCCAATGGCTTCCGCTCCATTTTTAATCTCACCGGCGGAATCGGCGCTTGGAACGACGCGAAGCTGCCACTCGAAAAGCCGAAGAACGTATCCGTAAAAAAGGCGGCACCCCTCTCCCTAATCGATTTCGAAAAGAAGCTCGCCGCTAAATCCGTAGCTCTCGCCGACTTTCACACAGAATGGTGCATGCCCTGCAAGCAAATGGCCCCAGTCATCGACAGCCTCGAAAAGAAATTCGAAAACCAAGCCTCTATCATTCGCGTCGACCTCGACAGCAGTCCAGAACTCGGATCGACCTTCGAAATCAAAGGCGTCCCCGTATTCATTCTCTTCGTAGACGGCAAAGAACAGTGGCGTCACTCGGGAACAATCGAAGCCGACGTCCTGCAAGCGAAGATCGCAAGCGCCCTTTAATATCCCGAAGGCCTTACTCTATTCCTTTTTCTTCGGCGCCTTGTTTTTCG
>Ga0115000_10003648_pt1 | contig 12870 bp, 8 predicted proteins | sample ArcticOcean_MG_C_6_FD_89690 | JGI IMG/M metagenome (GOLD analysis project Ga0115000, IMG submission 89690) | Marine microbial communities from western Arctic Ocean - ArcticOcean_MG_CB8_128 | ecosystem: Environmental > Aquatic > Marine > Oceanic | place: Arctic Ocean: Canada Basin | collected... | reverse complement strand
CCGATATCAGCAGTTACCGATGACCACTCGCTTTGTGTTCACCATCAACGTCTTCGCGTTTCTCTTCAACGCGTTCTTGCGATTGTTTTCGTATTCCACGTTGTGTTTGATACCGTCTTTGATGCAAGGCGGGGACTTTATCGGGCAGTTTTACAGAATTTTCACGTCCGCGTTCACGCACGGGTCGTTTTTTCATCTGTTGGTGAACATGTGCGCGTTTATTCAGATCGGCGCGTTCGAGTTGGAGACGAAGTTAGGGAGCGTGAATTTCGCTTTACTCGTGTTCTTGTTTACGATTTTATGCGGGACGGCGCACGTGTTCTTAGCGAGCGGGATGTGGTACCTGTTAGGAATGAGCGGGTATCAAAACGAATGCGCGGTTGGTTTTTCGGGCGTCATTTTCAGTTTAGTTGTTTTAGATACCGCGTTCTCGAATATTAGACAAAGAGACGTTTTCGGCTTGTTCGTAGTGAACGCTTACATGTATCCGTTCGCGTTGATTGCGATTGTGCAATTGTTAGCGCCGAATAGTTCGTTTTTAGGTCATTTGAGCGGCGTGGTGGTAGGTTCGTTGTACGTGAAAGGGTATTTGAACAAATTGATTCCCTCTGAGAGAGCTGTAGATAGAATTGAGAATCTCATATTATCCGGGATTTCGATTGAACGCTTAAAAGGATTCGTACAAAATACGTCCAAATCGGCGAGAAGAGTGCGCAGGGAAGAAGGCGATGTCGAAAGCGGGCAGCAATTCATATCGCCCGGAGGTACGGCGAGAAATTTCACGAGAAAACTCAAGTGGTGGGAAGTGCCGGTCGTTGCAAGAATGGAAAGCGGAGAGAGTCAAAAAAGTTCAACGTCAACGCCGACCATCAAAGGCGTCGGACGAAAGTTGGGCAAAGGTAAACCTCCATCTCCTCCCCCGCCGTTATTTAACCAACAACAACAATCGCCGTCTTCTTCTCCAGGTTTAGCCAATAATACTAAAGCGTTTCCGTACAATAAAAAGTTCATCACGTTACTCGTAGAGATGGGCTTCCCAGAAGAAGAGAGCAAACGGGCTCTGGAGAGAGCAAACAACGACGTCGCAGGCGCAATAGATATACTTCAAGGGAAATAGCGATGATTATTCTCCGCCTCCTGTTAGCTTTAGTGCTTACTAATACGTTTGATAATAAAAGTTTAGTAAAGATTGTGTATTAACAACAAATATTTTGGTTTTTCTGTGCAAGTGGTGGTGACGGTGGTGGTAGTGGTGTTGTGGTGGTGGTGTGTGTATTTCCTAATTTGTCGCGTTCCGTCGGCGGTTACGAAACCACCAGAACGCGAGAGCGCATTTTTCGCGGAGAGGAATTGTAATTCATCTCCTAATTTTTCATTTTTTTTAAGTCCCATGACTGGAGCCTTCGCAAAGTCTTCTCATATAAGGGCAAAGCTTCTTTGCGGCTCGTTCGAGCAAAACAGCGGCATGGGGTGAGCGCGTCAACGAAAAAATATACTGTCGCATCACTCCCGCTGTCAAGTCCCGTTACTACTCAGTGAACTCTGGAACACTGGTTGTAAATCTCCTATTCTCTTCTAAATATATAATAAAGTGTCGGTTGGTTTGTAAGGCCGAATGGTTTTGTGAAAAAGATGGGTCATCATCATCCGTTTAATCAGACGAGGCAGCGGCCAAAACAGCCAACGCTTCTTGAACCTTCGCCTTCAACGCGTCCGCAGATTCAATCAAGTGCAAGACTTCGGCTTGATCCATCTCCAACAACATACCAGTCACCTTCGCGGCGTTCGCAGAGTCGATGGCATCAACCAACGGGTACAAGGCTTCCCCTAAAATCATTCTTTGTTGATCCGGGGTGGCCGTGCCGAGTTGCGAAACGATGAGCGCAATCGGGTTCGATTCCGCAGCCGGCGGCTCCGGCGCCGCTTGTCCCGGCATCGGTGGCATCGGCTGTTGCTGGCGGAAGTTTTGGCGACCGTTTTGCGGGCCACCTCTGCCACCCATACCCGGCTGGCCACGGCCTCTGCCTCCTCTGCCGCCCATGCCACCCGGACCTCTCATCATGTTCGGAACGCCCGGCATGTTGTAACCCGGCATCGGTCTCGGCCCACCCGGCATACCCGGTTGGAACCCAAACCCTGGTTGTGGTTGTGGCGGCATCATACCTGGCGGCGGTTGGCCGTAGTACATGCCCGGCATGCCACCGCCCGGAACGCCCGGCGGGGGCATACCGTACATCGGCGCCATGACACCGCCCGGACCCATCGATCTCTGCGCGAATTGCGCTTGCAAACGCATTCTGCGGTCTTCTTTACGCTGCGCCAAGGCGACGTACAACGGCTTCGCGCCAACCATTTTTCCGTTCAACTCAGTCACCGCACGCGTGGCTTCTTCTGGAGAGGAAAACGCGACAAACGCGGACCCTCTGGAAACGCCAGACGCGTCGCGCATGACTCTGCACGAAGTGATCGTACCAAACTCTTTGAACAGCTCTCTCAACGTTTCGTCGTCCGCGCCATCTTCCAAGTTCTTGATGTACAAGTTCGCGCCCGCCATCTTTTCCATACGTTCTCTTCTCTCAGCTTCGAATTTGGCCTTCAACTCAGCCTCTCTCTCCGCCTTCTTTTGCGCTCGGCAGACAACCCACTTCTTGTCTTCTTCGCCGTGCTTGCCATCGAGTTCTTCGACCGCCTTGGACGCATCTTCCGGCGTTTCGTAGCACACGAAACCAAAGCCTTTGGATTTACCGTCTTCGTCCTTCGAAATCATAACCGAAGTCACCGGTCCAAAGCCTTCGAAAACTTTTCTCAACTCTTCGTCCGTAACTTCATCGCCCAAGTTCTTGACGAAAACGTTGTTAAACTTCGTTTCCGTAGTGCCTCTTTCCGCTCTTCTTTGAAACGGACCGACGTAGACAACCTTGTCGTTCAATTCCATGCCGTTGACCTTCTCGATGGCTTCCTTCGCCGCCGCCTCGGTATCGAATTGGATGAAGCCGTAACCTTTGGAGTTGCCTTGACCATCCGTGGCAACCTTCGCGGAAACAATGTTACCGAACTGTGCGAACGTATCTCTCAACGCGACGGTATCAATGTCCTTGTCCAAGTTCTTGATGAAAATGTTCCCGACACCGGACTTACGAATAGTCGGATCTCTTTGCGAGTACAGGATGCGAATCGGCTTCCCGTTGACCACTTGAAAGTTCAACACGTCAATCGCTCTCGCCGTATCTTGCGCTTGCGAGAAGTTCACGTACGCGTATCCGAGCGATCTTCTCGTGATTAAATCTCTGCACACGCGAATGGAGACAACTGGACCGATGGTGGAAAATAACTCGTACAATTGAGCTTCCGTGGCGCTCGATTCCAAGTCGCCAACGTACAAGGACGTGTTGGAGGCGTTCTCGTCGGCAGCCGCGGCGCCCTTGGCGGCGGCGGCAGCGGCAGCAGCGGCAGCTGGTGCGGGCGCTGTCGTCGTTTTGTTGAGAAAGAGTAATTAATAAGTCAGTTTTTAATAAAGGATTGATTATTCGAATAAAAGTAAAGTTAAGAGAAAAAGAAGATTTTATTCGCACAAATGCATCATCATTCTTCTCTTTTCCCGGCAAAAGTCCCGTCAATTGGTCTTCCCAAAGCCACAATTGAGGAAGAAAAATCGGCGCCGCTCTCGGAAACCGTCTCAGGAACGACCTTTGCGACCGCGATTGAGACCACTTCCCATAACAAAAGTGCGTCGCTCTATTCGCATCGTTCATTTGCGGTCAAAGCGTTCATTTTCACCCCCACATCTCTCCCTCCTTTCCGTCGCCGAGAAAAACAATTTTGCGGCGTAAAAAAAAACGCATTGAGAAGATTATTTCGATGCGAGTAAAAACACAAAATTCATCTCGTACCTTTCGTCGCCGCAGCCGAAGCTGGTGGATTCGCAGTCGTCGTGGACATTTTTTTAAAGTTGTTCGAGATGAAACCGGTAAGGAAATTCGCGTCTTCGTGTGGTGGTTTTATATATACGGGTGTGTATACTAAAATTACGCAACAAAAACGGAAGAAGGTGTGAGGAGAGAAGAAAAGAGAACAAAAGAGGGCAGTTTTTTTTCGGCGGCGCTGTGTGAAAAAATCTTTCTTTTCACACAAAGAAGGGCCACGCAACCACGAAACGAGTGCAAGGCATATGGTCAAAAACCAGACAAACCAAACTTTTCATCGTGTGTGAAAGAGAAAGGAAGAAGAAGTGCACACAAAAACACCGTGCACACTCTCTTTCGGTAAAAAACTGTTTTGAGGAAGATGTCTTTTCGGTCTCGGCCGAACGACGACGACATAGAAGACAAAGAAGACTGTAAAGAAGAAAAGAAGAAGAAGGCGATGATGATGGTGACGACGACGATGCCTCCACCACCTCCGCGAGGACGACAAAAACAACCACAAAAGAAGAAAAAAATCGTCCTCGAGGAGGATGAATTCGCGGCGCGTTTGGAACACATCATCGAACGAGATTATTTCCCGAACGTTCCACAAATGAAAGATGAACTGCGTTTACTCCGCGCGGAGCGAGAAGGGAGCGAAAAGGAGATTTTAATGGCGAAGAGGAACATTCAGAAGCGAATGAGAGAGGAGGAAGAGGCGAGGAGTGGGACCAGTAACGGTTTGACGCCGAGTTTTTATTACGGCAGTACGTCCGAGAGAGGAAAAGGAGGAAGGAATACGCCGACGACGAGCGATACTTCTGGAATTGGATTTTCCTTTTCCTCCAGAAGAAGAAGGAGAGGAGGAGGGGAAGAGGAAGAGGAAGAGGAAGAGGAAGAATATGATGAGGAAGAGGAGGAAAGAACAACAACAACAATAACAACAACAAAACTTCTCGACTCGAACAAGACGCTCACGCAGTTTCTCGCTTCGCACACTTCCGAAGATAACAAATCGTTCGAGGATATATTGGAGAAGATAAATAAGAAGAGGCGAGAGAAGAATGCAAAATTATTCGACGCAAAGAAGATTCACAGCGCGATGAATGTGCAAAGGCTCAGTCATGGCAGCGAAGGAGCGAGGACAAAATCGGTAGCCTTGGCGCTCGCGGAACCGGGACAGAACGCGTTGTTCTTCCGACCAGACTCGGCTTTGGCTTTATCGAAGAACGAATTAGCAAATTTAGGCGCGACAACAGCTCCGAAAGAAACGTTTGCGCGTAACACTCGATTCAACAGCTCGAATAATAGTCACGTAATAGAAGTGAATGAAGTCGACGAGGAAGAGTTGGCTTTGTTTCGAGAACAAAGAGAAAAAGAGATGAATCCAAACGTGAATTATTCGCGAATCACGACGCCAAGTTTCACACCTGGTCGCGACAATTTCACGCCGATAATGACTTGGGGTGTTTTAGATGCAACGCCTGTGCGCATTTCATCATCGACTGGAGGAGGAGGAGGAGGAGAAGATATCGTTGCGAGAGCGGCTGGAGAAAGCATGGAGGAACAAAATTTGTACAGATTCGCGCGCGAAGACATCCGCGAACTCGCGGCGAGAAAGCTAGAAAGAGCCAACGTAGTCAAGCAGAAACTGCGCAAGCAAGCACAAACGCCAACGACGACGAGTGGTTTGAGCGAAAGCGCGCTTCGTTTACTTCGAAAGTCGACGCCTGGACGTGGCACTAACGGTGAAGACTTTTTTAGGATGGACGTGAATCGCGCCATGCGCCAATCAGAACGACGAATGACTTCAAGCAGACGAACTCCATCTCTATCTGCTCGCGATCGCACGCCTTCGATGAAAAATATGGCACCGTCGTCTTCCGCCAGATTTGGGAAGAGGAAACCAGGTGATGGAAACGACGACGACGACAAAGATGAAGGAAAAGCGATTCCTTTCTTGAGCGCGGGAGGAGAGAAAAAAACGCGTCGTCTCACCGAAGGTTTACTGTAAAAGTATTCATGACTTTTATGATAGGAGCAAAATAGCGAAGAATAGAATAGAATAACAGAGAATGCGTAGACTTGAACAACTTTAAGAGCAGCAGCAGCAGCAGCAGTACTACTAAACAACACATATACTAAACTATTCTTGCGTTCATTTTTTGGTCTTCCGAGAGGAATCCAGAGGATTTTCACAGTTGGGAAACAACCAAACAACGACTCCATTCCACACTCTTCTCTCTCTCTCTCGCGCGCCTTGAGCCCGGGAAAAAAGAGAACAAAATCATCATCATCATCGCGCTGAGCTAAAGCATAATGTCCGCTTTTCTCTGCTGCGCGTCCTGGGCGGGATGTTCCGCCTTGAACTGTTGCGCGAACGCGTTGAACATCCACCAGCGAGGCGAGAAATCTTTCAAATCCGTCTACTTCGTTTCCTATTTCCTCACGCAAGTTCTCGCGTGGCAGATGCGAGACAACTACCCGTCCGAAACGAGTTCGATCGAAAAGCTCGCGCACACGAAAATGCAAGGATGCCGAGGCTCTCGGTGCGCGTACGAAAGCGCAATGAGAGTGGCGCTCACGAACGTGCTGTTCTTTTCGTGTATGCTTTTGGTCACGTTTAAAGCGGACGTTCCCGAGACAGACGAGGAAGAAGAGAAAGAAGAAGGAGAGGACGAGGAAAGACGACGAGCCGTGAGACAATCGAGAAGAGACCGATTCGAGAATTTAAATATACGATATCGCGTGCACGTCGCGTATTGGCCGTTTAAACTTTTACTCTGGTTGTCTTTTCTTTGCGTCTCGTTTTGGTGGGTGCCGAGCGAGAGCGTCGACGTCGCCTTCCAAGTGTTTCGATTCGGCGCCGGGGTGTTTTTACTCGTCCAGATGATTGTAATCATAGCCACGGTGTATGAGCTCAACGAGTATTTGGTGGAGAAGGCGGAAGACGGACGCGCTGGGGCGATAGCGTTAGTTGTGGGGACGATTGTCGCGTTCGCGTTGGCGGTGGCGACGTTCGCGTTGAGTTTTACGCGGTACGATTGCGACGGAGATAAGACGACAGTCGCGGCACTTTCGATGGCGATTGTTTTCGTCGTCATATGTTGTGGCTTTAGTTTAATGGAAGATATCCGAGGAGGTTTATTTACCAGCGCGATTGTCGCTTTGTACGTGGCGTATTTGATGGCGTCGGCGAGCATGGAAAGATCGAAAACGTGCAATTTAGTGGACAACGCGACGATGCAGAGTAAAGACGAAGAGATTATCGAAATCGTTGGTTTTGTCGTTCAATTAGGAGTGGTTGCCTTATCAGCCTTCAAAGCGGCGAGTGGACACAAACGTTTCCAAGGCGTCGCGCACATTACGGACGACGACGACGAGCACGGCAGCGCCGCGTATACGTTTTTCCACGGCGTGTTTTTAGTCGCCAGCATGCACGCCGCGTGTTTATTAGTCGGGTGGGTAAAAGTAACGCAAGAAGAAGAAGATAATAGCGGCGGTACAAAAACGATATCCTCGACGACGGCGGAGAGCTTTTGGATTAAAGCGACGTGCGCGTATTTCACCGCGTTTCTTTATCTCTGGTCGCTCATCGCCCCGAAAGTGATGCCCGATCGAGAGTTTTGAGATGACGAGCGCAAAAGTGTACTTATAAAAATAAAACCTGCTTTTCGCCGTGCGTCTATCTCGCGCGTGTCGGTTCCTGTGTGCGTCTACGAGCATATGAACGTTGTGCTATAAAAATGAATATATCCAGGAGTAGAAACACTCCTCTGATGCAATTTCCTTTCATTTTCTCGTCGTCAAAAGCTTGATTCCACAAAAAACAGAAAAGTTTTGCAAAACTTTATCCACACAAACAAACCTTTTCAGACGCACTTTTTACTACTACGCGCGGAAGAAAGACACACACTTACACACACTTAAACACGCTTTGATTATAGTATCAAAACGCGAACCATTAGTATTATCACAACAAAAACAGCGTTATCAATCATCATGAGCACGACGACTTCGAAATTGTTCGCGCAAAAAACGATCCTTCGCGGAAACGCGTTGGGGAAAAGCATCAAAAGTGCGAAGCGTTCTTCTCCGAGTGCGGCCAGAGTGGTTCGAACGATGGCGTCGAACACCACCTTACCGATTGATTTGAGAGGTAAGAAGGCGTTCATTGCCGGCGTGGCGGACGACAACGGTTTTGGATGGGCCATCGCCAAGGCGTTGAGTCAAGCCGGGGCGGACGTTATCCTCGGCACTTGGGTGCCGGCGTTGAATATCTTCGAGACGTCGTACAGAAGAGGTAAGTTCGACGAGTCGAGAAAGTTATCGGATGGCAGTTTGATGGAATTCGCGAAGATTTACCCCATGGACGCGGTTTTTGACACCATGGATGACGTTCCGGAAGATGTGAAGGCGAACAAGCGATACGCCGGTAACGAAAAGTGGACCGTGAGCGAAGTCGCCGAATGCGTGGAGAAGGATTTTGGTAAGATTGATATTTTGGTCCACTCGTTGGCGAACGGAAGAGAAGTGGCAAAACCGTTGTTGGAGACGTCAAGAGAAGGTTATTTGGGTGCGATTTCCGCGAGTTCGTACTCGAACATTGCGATGTTGCAAAAGTTTGGTCCGTTGATGAACAAAGGCGGCGCGTGCATTTCTTTGACGTATTTGGCGAGTGAAAGAATCATCCCAGGGTATGGGGGTGGTATGTCTTCCGCCAAAGCGGCTTTGGAGTCTGACACGAGAGTGTTGGCGTTCGAAGCTGGGAGAAAGTGGGGCATTCGCGTGAACACCATCAGCGCCGGTCCGTTGGGCTCGAGAGCCGCTAAAGCCATCGGTTTCATCGACGATATGATCAACTACTCCATGACGAACGCGCCGTTGAGCGAAAAGCCGTTGGATGCCATCGAGGTTGGACATACGGCCGCGTTCTTGTGCTCGCCGTTAGCCTCGGCGATTACTGGGAGCACCATATACGTCGACAATGGTTTGAACTGCATGGGCGTAGCGACGGATTCCAAGTCCATCCCGGATCGATCCTAAACGACGACGAAGACGGGGCGGTACATTAAAATCATAGTTCATAAAACTTTAATAATAATAACAAGAATATATAATTAAGAGAAGACGACGGTTTGTGTATGTATCTTTGCGCGCTCGTTTGTTTGAGGAGTACGAGTTTTTATTAAAAGAACTTTCCTTCACAGAAAGACGCACAAAATCACTTCTCCGCTCTCGTCGCATTCTTCACAAAGTTTTCTCTCTCTCTCTCCTTTGCACACGAAGTTTCAACTTTATGTCTTTGCACAAAACGGCGACTGAAAAGCTCGTCGTCACCTTACGTCGCGGGTTAGCTGGAAAGCGCGACACGATTAAACTCACCTGTAAAGCTTTAGGATTGCGTAAACCTCGAGCGTCGAGAGTCGTTCCGAACACGAGCACGAGCAGAGGACAGATCGAAAAGATCAAACATTTGGTCAAAGTGGAAACGGAAACCGCGTTTCTGAAACGATTGGAAAGGAAGGAGAAGAAGTTTAGCTTGCGACCGGAAATTGTCGTCGAACATTAAAAAGCAATCCAGATATAGGAGGAACAGTAATTATTAATGTCGTCGTCGTGTTGCTGTTGTTATTTTGGTGCGTCCGCGCGTGTAAAAACCGACAGCCGTCGCTTTGCACCTCGACAACGAACAAGGAGCTCGAAAAGTTCGACCAAAGCGACGGCGGAAGAATCAACGATGGGTTCTTCTTCTTCTTCTTCTAAGAAAGGGAGAGCTTTGGAAATTTGGCGCATTTGCGATGCCGTGTGCTTTGACGTGGACTCGACTGTCATCGATCACGAAGGTATCGACGCGTTGGCGGCGTATCTCGGCAAAGGCGAAGAGGTGGCGAAGGTGACCACGCAAGCTATGAATGGAGAAATTCCGTTCGAGAAGGCTTTGTTTTATCGATTAAACGCGATGCAGTGTTCGAGACAGCAGATGGATGCGTATTTAAAAGAGTATCCGGTGAAACTTTCGAACGGATTCCAAGAACTGAGAGACAAGTTGAAAGAAAAAGGGAAGACGGTGTATTTAGTGAGCGGAGGGTTTCGACAAATGATCCACCCGATTGCGGAATGTTTAGATATCCCAGTCCCTACGAACGTTTGGGCGAATAATTTGTTGTATTTAGAAGATGGATCGATGAATTCAGAGAAACCATTCGACGACGAAAATGAGTTTACGTGGCGCGCGGGCGGAAAGGCTTTGGCCGTCGCGCACGTGAAGAAAACCGGGAATTTCAAAACAGTCGTGATGATTGGCGATGGCGCGACGGACGTGGAAGCGAGAGCAGAGAATGGAGCAGATATTGTTATTGGGTACGGTGGAACGGTAAGAAGGGAGAACGTGGAAAAAACGGCGGATTGGTTCGTGATGGATTTCAAAGAACTCGTCGAAGCCCTCTAGTACTCATAGTATTGAAGTAAAACCGGTAATTATATATACTGGTACGTACCAGTATGTGTGTTTTTTTAAAAAAGAATGACTAGAAATGAACAGCACTCCCGTAATTCTCCTCTCTTCTTCTCCGTATAAGTTCAATGTCGTCATCGTTTTGTCTATTGTATTTAGTACTGTCTGTCGTTCATTCTGCCTTTGAGGATGATAAACGCTACTTTCCATTCTTAAAACGAAGCGATATCGGTGGAGTAGTTGAACTCCAACTTCACGTCGTTCATATTTGGCGCGCTCGTAAAGTTCTTCAACGGCATCTTCGCGCTCAAATTACCTCGTCTTAAAGTAATCTTACCGCTTCCGTTCGTAGAGGCTTCCAAGCTTCCTTTCACGCCTTCCGGAAGCGGGCAACTGAGGGTCAATTTCCCTCCCTTGAACGTTTGCGTCTTGACGTTCGCGTCCGCTTTCACGGAGACGTCAATCTTATCGATTTTCTTCTTCGCGGTCACCGTCAATTGCTTCTTCGAGTTATCAAACTCCAACGTTGACTTCACGCCTTCGAAAACCGGCGGTTCCAAAACGCCTTTCACCGCGTTTCCTTTCGCCTTCCACTCCAACGTCGCCGTCGAGTCGATCGCAGACACTTTCTCTCTCACGGAGATTTTCAACACATCCATAATATTCTGCGTGTTTTGGTCCACGTCGTCTAACTTGATCTTCCAAAAATCCTTCGCGGCTTCTAAGTCCACCTTACTCGTCTGCATTTTCGCATCCAAATTGCCTTTGGAGGACAACGCAACGTTCACCGGGAGGACAAATTTCGCCGACACATTCACCCCTTCAACCGTCTCGGAAACTCGAATTTTGAGCTTCTCGCACGTGGCGGATTGTTCCGAGAGGACGGATTCCACTTCCGTTTCGATGTTAATTTTGCCCATTTTAATAAGTTGTTGTTTATCCCAGTAGTGTGTTCGCGTCGTGTGCGTCGTGTTTTTTGCGCGTGTTGTGGATATATATACACGAGAGAGAGAGAGAGAGGATAATTACTAAAGCGTCGTTGTAAAAAGAGTTTTTACTCGTACTCGCTCGCGAAAGTCCCAAAAAAAAACGACACAAACAGAAGATTTGGCGATTCTTCAATCGGTTTATGGATTTATGAATCAAAAACAAAGGAAAACTTGAAAAAAATTCGCCCAAACACAAAAAAAAAGCAGATTCTCATCAACTTTTTCTCTCTTTTCTCTTTTCTCTCTCTGCTCTCCAGTGTGTGCTCTTCTTCCTCTTCTTCTTCTTTTTGTCGTCGGTGTTGGTGGTGTTGTCGTCGTCGTTTGGAGCCCCGTTGGTCTCGCCGTCGACGACGACGAGATTTTCGAAGAACAAAAGAAGAACACAATGATGGAAGAAGTCGACGATGAAGGAGGAACCCAATTGATGATGAGAGAAGAAAAGAGAAAGAAAGAAGAAGAGATGAAATTGGTATTTACCGACGCGCAAACGAAAGTGTTCCACGCTCAGCTTCGATTTCTGCTCTTGCGCGAGGTGGGCATCGCGCCGTCCACGCACTCGCACTCGCACTCGAAGATCTGGACGAGCTTCCCGAACGCGCTCTTCGCGAACGCGATTGATTTGAACAAAGACCGAGACGAGATGATGAGCAAAGAGATGCTGCCGTGGAGATTAAACGCGAGGTTGCTGCAAGATCCAACGCTGACCATGCTTCGAAGTAGTAATAACAACAACGAGATAGCGACGACAAAAACGATCAACGAGGAAGACATGAAATTTACGGAGATTGTGCAACGAGAGGACAAGGATGACGACGACGGCTTCGACGAGGACAAGGACGACGACGAACGTCAGTACTCGAAGTGTAACGAGTTGAAGCGTCTATTCGAAGGCGAGGTGGACGCGCGAATGACGCGAGGCGTTGATATTCTTCGTGAAAGAGTCGTGAAACAAAAGTATACGTTTCATGCCGCCGCTCAAGATAATGGTAAGGAAGACGGGATGATGAGAGAAAGACAGATTGTCGACGAAGGCGAGTGGAAAATCAGACAGAACATCAGAACTAAAAGTTTAGGATTGTTAGAGGAACAGAGAAAGTTAAGACGAGAAATGATTGCCGAGCAGAGAAAGATTATGGCTTTGCCGGAGAGGTCGTACAAGAAGATGGTGAAGATGGACGAGAAGCAAAGAGAGTTGGAGATCAAGTTACGGTCGAAGAAAGAGAAGAAAGAGTCATCGGAGCGGTGGCGTTTGATACTTTCGACGAGAAAAAGATTGAACGAAGAATCAAATCAACGAGCAGACGTGTTGCAAACGAGAAACCGCCAAATGGTGAAGATGCACGATAGGATGGCGAGAGCGTACTTGGTAAAGTCAAGAGACGACGCTGCAGAAAGAGCAAAGAGAATGGAAGCGTTAAAATCGAACGACATAGAAGCATACAAAAAACTTTTAGCGGAAGCAGCGAAAACGAAAGAGAGCATCGAGGGATACCCCGCCGGCGCAGACGGCGAAGGCGAAGGT
>Ga0115000_10003647_pt1 | contig 12873 bp, 7 predicted proteins | sample ArcticOcean_MG_C_6_FD_89690 | JGI IMG/M metagenome (GOLD analysis project Ga0115000, IMG submission 89690) | Marine microbial communities from western Arctic Ocean - ArcticOcean_MG_CB8_128 | ecosystem: Environmental > Aquatic > Marine > Oceanic | place: Arctic Ocean: Canada Basin | collected... | reverse complement strand
TTTTCTTTCCAATGATTGCTACCTACCTACAAATGGGTAATGAAGAATTCGGAGCCTTTGCTGCTCTAGCAATACATGACACTAGCTCTGTTGTGGGCGCTGCGATTCAATATAGTCCTGAATCAGTTGAGATGGCATCAGTTCTTAAGTTAGGAAGAACTCTTTGGCTTATTCCACTTTTATTTGTTTTGAATTATAAATTTAATAAGGACATTGGCTCTTCTTCATATCCCAAATTTATTGTATTTTTTGTAATAGCTATTATTTTAAATACGATATTTAATTTTAGCTACGAAACACGGTTAATGCTTGGAGTAACTAGTAAAGCATTTTTGATGGCAGGTTTGTTTTGTATTGGTACGCAGACTACACTTATTGACCTTAAGTCCCTTGAGTTAAGGCCTTTTGCATTATCATTATCTTTATGGATGTTTGCCATACCAACGGCTTATATTATTATCAATAATGTTAGTTTGTAAAAACTAAGCAGACTCTGATCTATAGTGTAAAAAGAAACAGTAAGTTGCTACAGCACTTAGTAGATGCCAGATACCATGAGCCTGGATAAGAGAGTCAGGTCTGCATAAAGCATGATCAGGAACACCTGTTGACCAAATAATAAAGGCTGAAAAGTACGCAACCATTCCAAGGAAGTACCATTTATAGGTTCTTGTTGTAGTTGGTTTTTTATTTGATAACAAGCCAGGAATCCAGAATAAAATAACCCACCAGTATTCTGAAAAATTTGCCATTACATCTAGAGGTGTCGTTCCGAAAAGAGCCAAAACAAAAAAGCCAACAAATCCAGATAAAAATCTAAACAAAGGCGACCAAAACTTAAAGAGGAATTCAGAAATAGCCCATAGGCCAATTGATACAGAAAATAACTCTAAGTTTATTCCCAATCCCCATCCTGATATCCATCTCATAACAGCATAAATTACTACTATTGAAAAATAAATTTGTAAGAATTGACTAACAGTCCAGTTAGACATTCTGAATATGTTGTAAAGCCATGGAATAAGAATATACATAATCATACTCAAATTATCTGCCCATCCTCCCCACCCAGAATTTGTTCCGTGCATTAACATAGAACCGGGTCCTAAGAAGATCGCAGCAGAAGCATAAAGAATCGATATACCTGTTAGGCCGACAAAATAGTTGTTAGCTGAAGTATTGGTATCGGTTGTTATGGTATAAAAAATATAGATACCAACAACCATGAAGCCTAGATTACTAAGTGTATTGACTGGTTCTCTAAAAAGACCACCAGAGACTCTTTCGCACCATCTAGAGGCGTCTCCTATAATTCCTTGAGACTCTATAGATTGAATGTATCCAAGAGCACTCAGAACAAAGAAAGATATTACAAATAATCCAGATAAAACTAATGAAATATAAAAAGGTTGCCAATGTTTATTAGTCAGAGAAGACATTTTCACCTCCTTTCATTACAAACGAAATATCTTCCATAAGACTCATGTCTTTTAGTGGGTTGCCCTTAACAGCAACTAAGTCTGCAGCTTTACCAACAGTAATTGATCCATGTGTCACATCTATACTTAATAATTTAGCAGTTTCTATTGTAGCGGCCTTTATTGTTTCTATAGGTGGCATTCCATTTTCACTCATATAGACAAACTCCCTCCAATTAGTGCCATGCGCTTGAACACCTGCATCAGTTCCAAATGCTATTTTTACACCTCTTTTATAAGCTTTTGCAAAAGTTGCTGCAATTTGTGGACCAACGCTAGCTGCCTTAGGTCTGACAATATCAGGGAAATAGTTATCAATTTTTGCTTTTTCAGCAACAAACTCTCCTGCAGAAATTGTTGGAACATAATATGTCCCATTTTTAATCATTAAATCCATGACCTCTTCAGTCATAAGAGTGCCATGTTCAACTGAATTAACTCCAGCTATAACAGCTCTTTTCATGCCCTCTGCTCCGTGAGCGTGAACAGCAACCCACATTCCGTAATCTTTAGCAGCTTTGACTACGGCGGTAACTTCTTCTTCTGTAAACTGTGGATTATCACCTGACTTAGCTACACTAAGAACGCCGCCAGTAACTGTTAGCTTAATACCATCAGCACCATCCTTATAACGCTGTCTTACGGCTGCATATGCATCATATGGACCATTAATCACTCCATCTTCAGCAGTTGGATACATATAAGCTCCGGAAGCCATGCCATTTGTTGGATCAGCGTGACCGCCTGTGGTGGCAATACTTTTTCCAGAAGTAAAAATTCTTGGACCTAAAACATGACCAGCATTAATTGCATCTCTTAGGGAGATAGCAACCATTCCGCTATCGCCAACTTGCCTTACGGTTGTGAACCCTGCTTTTAAAGTTTTGTATGCATGTTTCGTTGCCATAATAGCTGCAGTTTCCCTTTCAACCTTACCGGGACGTTCGCTTTTGGAGAGATATTCCTGTCCAAAATGGACATGCATATCCATAAGCCCTGGCATCACTGTGTATCCCCTTAGATCAATTAAGGTATTTGATTCATCTACTTTAATATATCCAGAATCAATAGAAACTATAAGTCCTTGATCAATAGTTATCGAAGAATTAGTTATTACCTTTTCATTTAATACATCAATATATGCAGAGGTATAAATAATGCTAGATGCAGATAAAGAAAGGGACGAAAGGAAAAGTAAGCTATATAAATATTTCATAATAAAAGTCTATCATAGACATAAATATATAAATAAAAAAAAGGGTCTATTAAGACCCTTTTTTAAATTCACCTAACCTTTACGGTGTTGGATCATAGACTACTGTTCCATTAACAACAGAGGCATTTCCACCATTAATAATAGAAGTAGGAAGAACTCCTATAGCCTTACATTTAGCCTGCTGTCTATAAATTTCATCAGCAAAACCATTTCCCTCAGCATTTGTATCATCTTGCCATACATTAGGTCCTGAATATGTATAACCACCAGCGGCAGCTTCAGCCTTGTACTTTGCAATCTCAGCGTTAATTTCATCTATCTGATATTGGATATACAAAGAACAATTTGCCCATTTTTGGTTTAATGTCCAGGTATCAGCATAACGAGAATCATCTGGTCCAATTGCTTCACAAGCTTCCCAGTCTGTGTCTTCGTATGTTTCTCCGTCAGATTCAGTTCGAGTTATTTTAATAGAACAACTCCAATCATTAATTTCTCTATTACTAACTTCCCAATCTAGATCAGTATTATTTAAAAGATCAGTTACATCTTTTAGATTTAACAAGCTAGATAAACTTCCAATTGCAGAATCTTTTTTGCCTAACCACTCTTGCCCAGCAAGAGCCTTTACTAAATACGTATCTGATGAGATATTCTCTGTAAGTATAGACCCATCAGGTATAACAAAACGCTGAACATATCTATAGGAGTCATTCCATTCATTAACATACTCACCAAGATCTTCTCCTGTATCTATATTAATAACTGAGCCAGGAATGCCACCTAGATAACCACCGTTTAACTCTAGTCTAAATTTCTTACCAGCATCATCACCAAACTTAGTAGAATCGTCCGGAGCTGTAAAATACAAAACTTTTGGCGGATTAAAGGTTAGATTAGATCCATCAGTATTGAATATTTCATATTGTTTATAAGTTTCTAACCTAATGTTATATGAAGTTGTAATTTCCTTACTACTCCAAAGATTTTGAGCGCAGTACCTAGTTTTAGATATTTTACCGTTTGCCTCTGTATATTCTGCGTGTGTACCTGTATAAACTTTAACACCATCAATTGTTGCGTAATCACATTCTAGTTTAGCCAATATACTCTGATCAACAAGAGTTCCGGTGTTCAAACCCCACTGAGTCTCTCTTTTGTAGCCGCCCTGGACAGACACAAAATTTGCTCCTTGAATTCTATCCTGAACATTAGATATTGCCCAATCAACTCCTATTTCTAAAGGCTTGCCTTCTGCATCATTCAAAACATTGTTAGTTGCTGTGTAAACGTAAACGTCGTCTGCAATAATGCCATCTTGCCAATCGCCTCGCGTGTAATCTATTGTTTCATTGAACTCATTATCCTGACCAGAATTATAAGTAGTTGTAATAGATTGAGTTGTCTTAATGTAAGGACCTACATCTACATAAGGACTTGGTGATGATGTCCCCACAGAACCACTGTAAGATCCATCGTTATTTGGGTCTGCTTGACTCTTCACATTTGTATAATGCGCTTTAGTTAGATCAGATGACAAACAATCTTGGATGCAGTAAAGCTTAGCAGGCAATTCAGATGCTGGAACAATATTTGAAGACTCAGTCGCTATACCATTTGCCGAAGAATTATCAGTTGGATTAGCAAATGAATTATTAGAAATCGTGTAACTCTGATTGGTATCTTGGGAATATACATTTAGATCTCTGTAATCCTTTTCCTCCCATTCAGTCCCCACATTATGCGTCTTAAACATATTTGCCAACCATTCAGCCGGTGTGAAAGTTATTGGCGCAGGTAGTTTAGTTTTTGAATAATTAGGATTAAACAATAAACCATGCGTAACGCTAAAAGTACTTGTTGCAGCAGAATAAGTACCTACATAATCCTCATATACCACTCTATTAGTATCATCATCATAAATGTAGGCAGTTGGATTAGTTCTTCCCAAAACAACATTAGATGAGACATTCGTTAACGATAGTATGATTGTTTCATCAGTAATACCCTCAACCACTTCATCAGCTACAGTTTTTAATGGAATAGAGGCGCTAGTTGCCCCAGCAGCAATTGTTACAGTTCCAGCACTTAAATCAGAGTAATCACCAGCAGATGCTGTACTAGAGGAAGAAATGGTGTAGTCAAAAGTAACGGCATCTGATTGAGCTTCCGAAAGAGAGACTGAAAATGATGTTGAGACATTAGTTGCCGCCACACCTGTACCTGTGTTTTCAATAACAAAAACATCGTCAACAAAAACAGTTGCTGGTGGTGTCGAAGATACATTAAACGTACCTGAAATATTATTAAAAGCATTACCATTATGATCAAACATATCTTCATATCTACTCACCAAGAAAGTGAAGGAGTTTGATGAATCAAGAAATGATTCCAAGCCGCCGCTAATGTTACCTCCATTATCATCAAATTGAGAGAGAGAACCAAATGCTCTAAAAAGCTGCTGAACTTTAACCTCTAGTCCAGCAGGTCTATCAATACCACCCTTTTGTATAATAAAGTCATAGACATGGCCACTTGTGTTCCAATTACTAGAATCAAAATATAACTGTGTTCCAGTTGAGCCATCCTTAAACATGGCACTATAGTCACCATCTGGATCTGAGCTAAGAACCATTGAAGTTCCGTCTGATTGAATCTTTAAATTTCCACCAATACTTATACATTGTTGATCACTACCAATATTAATTTGGTTGGCATCGTAAACAGTTCTTCTTGTGTAATTAATAGAAGATCCATTACAAAGAGTTATTCCTACATAGGTATCTTGTTTTCCATCCTTATAATATTGTGTATTAGGAAATTCAGAAAACTCCATAGTTAAGTTCATAGGCTTACCTGGATCATTTGGATCATTTTTAATTATTTTTCGAATATTGTCTTTATCAATTTTTGCACCACTTAAATTGGCCACATAAGTTTCAGCTCCGTCAAATGATCCGTATAAATTGTAAACTAATGGTTCTGATGCGGAGCCATTGTTATAGTCAGTAAAAATAGCTTTATTAGTTTTAAACTGAATTTTTCCATCCCATGGATCGACTTTAGCAAAACCAAGCTTTTGGAATTCTTCTGACCAATATGAATCATTAGTCCAGAAATTAAGGTTTAATCCATCAAGCTCACTAAGAGCAAGAAAATTCTTTACTCTTTTTTCAACAACTAATTTTCTACCTTTAACATTATATTTAGTAGGATTTTCAGAATTATCGTCCTCTCTTACCCATTCCGTATTATCGTCTACAAGTTCTTGATAGCTAGGATCTACATGAACGCCCCAATAACTAGCGTAACCATGGGCATCCCTTTTTATCCCAGACACAGTTAGTTCTGTTCTAATTGGAAAAGATTGATTAGTCGGATTAAATCTCGATTTATCTGAATTGAAGACGCCATAGTCCCAAATATCCTTTATAGCATCAGCCTTGTCTATTGAAAAACATTTTTCATTAACATCCCAACCTTCAGATTCAAGCCTTTCTCCAGCTTTGCCAGTCAATGTATAGCCAGTTAATGTAGGGCCCTGAGTTGCCTCATCGTATTGGTCCCAATTTACTTTGTATAATGCAGACATATATGTACAGTAACTTTTGTCAGAAGCTGATATTCCAAAAGCAAAAATACCTAAAACTTCTGTACTAGAATTTCTGTAAGATTCCGGTTGGCATTGCCACCAATCTCCACCATGATTTGCATCAAGGTAAGATTGTTCATCACATCTCGAATCTCTTAAATCGTCGTTCTGGAAACCACTATTTTTGGTATAAACTCCGGCGATATCTCCGTTTGTTAAATATTCAGCAACGACATTTGCTTGTGATCTTTGGCCTTGATCCTTAAATTGAACAGTGGTTCCACTAGCTTTAAGAATTCCTCTACCTAAATCAACACCGTCTGCACACCATGAGTACGCATAATCTCGAGAAGATTCATTGGGACATTCGTAATAATAACCACCTTTACCATTAGCAAATTCCTCTTGAGTATTGCCGGCAGTAGCAGTTTGATATCTTAGAGTGAAATCTCCAAATCTATTTGAATCTGAAGCAGGTGCAGTTTGTTCATTTAACAAAAATGTAATGCTCTTTGGTTCACCATCATCTTCGTTAAAAGGCTCATCATTAATAATCCAGGCTTTTGTTTTTTGCAATGTTTGAGTTACAAATCCGGTGTTAATTATTACAGTATCAACTTCTTTTGCATTGCTGGTAGCAGCTGTTTGTCCAGAGGTGGATGAGGATGTACCTGCGCTGTTTGCACTGCTTGGTGCAGTAGTTCCGGCAGTTGAATCTGTAGCTGCAGCTCCAGCAGCTTCACATTCGTCAGAATAAATAGTTGCTTTATAAGTGCCGTCTCCAGCAAGTGATTCAGTACCAAACCTAGCTAAAACGCATAGAATAAATTGAGCATCAGCTAAGGCTTCGTTTACGCCCTGGCCGTCGACGAAGTTATCAAATGTTGCATTTTCATAATCAGTTGCAAAAGCATTTAATGAAAAAATGGAAATTGTAAGTGCAGTTGTTAGTTTAATATTTTTCATTATTTACTCCTTTGTCTCTATGACGTCAATTGATGGTGGAACTCTGTAGCCTGTGGTTGGTAACTCGTTGACATTAGTTATAGATATAGTGAAGGTTTTAGTAGAAGTGTTAACTCCGTCTGAAACTGAAACTGAAAAAGAATAAGAAGTTTTAGATTCAAAATCAGGTGCAGTTGTAAAGCTCATCACTCCAGCACTAGATACACTAATCAATGATCCGTCAGTTCCTCCTGTTGCGAAGGAGAAGGTTCCGCCCTCAGGGTCAACAATTGAAAGAGTTCCAATGGCTGAGGTATTTTCTGCAATTGTAAATGATGTCGTTGAAGTAATAATAGGTGCTACATCATTTAAGTTAGTGATGTTAATTGTTAACATCACAGATGTAGCATTGACACCATCACTAGCTACCACTGATGCAGCATAGGAAGACTTAGATTCAAAATCAGGAGCTGATATGAATGTTAAAACACCTGCAGAGTTAATAGAAAGCTCAGAACCTGATACTGTGAAGACTATATCATCACCCTCTTCGTCGGTCGCTGAAACAGTCCCAATGGAGTTTTGGTTTTCAGCAGCACTAAAAGTAGATCCAGATGAGAAGACAGGAGCAATATCATTTAGATTTGTAATCGCTATTGTTAAGTCTTGTGAGGTTGAGTTAACACCATCAGTAGCAGTTACAGTTGCTGTATAATTTGATTTTGTTTCATAATCTGGAGCTGTTGTAAATGACAAGATACCTGCAGAGGTTATAGAAAGCTCCGAACCTGATACTGTGAAGCTTAAGGAATCACCCTCAACATCTGTTGCAGAGACCTGTCCAATGGCAGTTTGATTTTCAGAAATACTAAATGTTGAACTTGATGAAAATTCAGGGGCCACATCATTAAGATTGGTTATGGCAACAGTTATATTTTTAGATACTGTTTCAATTCCATCAGTTGCTGAAATAGTAATAGAGTAAGAATTTTTAACTTCATAATCAGGAGCGGTTAAAAAGGACAAAATACCTGCATTAGTTAGGCTGAAGCTTGCAGCATCAGTTCCTGATAAAGAAAGAGTTAAGTCATCACCATCTTCGTCTGAAGTGGAAATACTAGAAACACTAGTTTGGTTCTCACTAACTTGAATAGTAGATGCTAAGTTCAAAACAGGGGAATCATTTACTGGGTTAATGACTATAGCAACAGTCCCTGTGGATGTTTTATCTCCTTGTGTAATGGTGTACGTAAATGAATCATTACCATTATAGTTGGCATTCGGAGTGTAATTAACAACCCCTGACCCATCAGAGGAAGCAGATCCATTAGAAGGCTGTGTTAAGGATATTGATATAGGCGAATTTACATTATAAGAGTCATTAGCTATAACATTAATGGACACCATTACATCTTCTGGTGTTTCTGCACTGTCAGTTACTGAGGAGATATTTGGAATAAGACTATTAGCATCTATATTTTGATCCGTTGCTATGTAGTTAAATATATCTGAGCTATAACTTGCAACTAAAGATGCATCTGCTTGACCGTTAGAAATAGATGCCACATCAACTTGTAAAGTATTTAATGCAAAATTAATTAAGGAAGTCGTGATGTCGTCTGAAGTATTCACTGCGATTATAGGCAGAACAGAAGCCAATGCTTTAACTGTATTTGCCTTACTAGAGTCTGTGATTGTAATAGACTTGGCCGCAATAATATTTTCAAGAACATTCGTTATAAATGTTTGATTTTCAATATCAACTTTACTGCTAGTTATTACATTTTCTTTTTTTATCTCTTCAGCAATTGCTTGGAAGTAATCCTTAGTGGAGTTGGAAGGTGATGATGATACTAAAGTATTTTTTATATTAAAAAGAGAGAGAGCTAGAACGGTTAATTGATTTCCTTTTTCATAATGAAAGTCATTAATGCCTCCATCTCCTTTAGAAGTTACAGGATCAACTGTAAGGAAGTCGATTGAAGGATCAATTCCAAGTAAATTGGAAATATTTTCATTAGGTAAAAAATTTGCAATAGTTGTAACTGGGGTTATAGAAAAATTAGAAGCAGAATATCCAGATAAGTTTCTAAGCAACATAAGGCTGTCTATTTGAGTCAAAGTATCAAGATCCTGACCTCCCATACTCACTAGAGTTCCGTTTGAATGTTTTATAATAAATGCACCGGAACTATCTGAAGTAGTTGAATCCTCATCTGAACCCAGTTCAAAGTCATCATCCTGGTCTATAAAAATGGATGCGCCATTAATATAACCATCTACGGTGATTCCAGCTATGTTTCTGAAACCATCAACAGAAAGAGAGCTACTGTCATTGCCACCCTCCCCATTACAAGTTAAAACAAAAGAATTACTGCCTGTTGAAGAAATCGTTATTGATTCTGTTCCACTAGTGCCTTTCGTTCCAGACCAAGAGCCTGTTGCGGTACAAGCGCTTGCATTTGTAGAAGACCAAGAAATATCAACAGAAGAGCCCACTTCACTAGTATTTAAGCTAGATGTAAAGGAAGTTATCACTGCAGCAAGTTTTGCTACTACAGCTGCCCCACCGCCACCACCGCCACCACAAGAGGATATTAAAAAAATAGAACTGATAATAAAAATGTTCTTGTATTGAAACTTCATGCGCAACCTCGATATAAGTATAAAAAAGACAGATAATAATAATATACAAAAAGGGGCTATTTTGCTACTAGACACCTGGCTAAATAGGATAGTTTAAATAGGACTGTCAACCTTAACGATTGACTAAATTTCTAGATCTTTAGTTTTATCAAAAGTATTAAAAGCTATATTTTATAGACGCGGCTATTAAGCCAAAGTTTTTATCAAAATGATGCTCAGATCTTTGATTAAAAGTAATATGCTCAAATCCGTATAAGTTATTGAGATAAAAGGACCCATAAAAAATAATATCAAAGTTAGATATATTGTAATTAATTCCAGATCTAATGCTTAAATTATAATTAGGAATCTTATTAAGGTTCTGGTAATCATGTTGCTTAACCAACACGAAGGTAGGGTTAAGAAAGAAAGAAAAATTATTGGAAAGCAATATAGATTTATTTAATGTAAGGCCTAATGAGCTAGTAAGCCACTTTTCTCTTTGAGGTAAAGTCCTTAGGGTATTACTAATAAGGTCGCCCAATCTACTACCATTAAAAGTTAAATTTCCAATAAAGCCTGATGTAATTTCTTCAACTGGGGTTACCCAATTAAATTTATTCTCAGTAACCTCAATAAATAAAACATATTCATCCATTAAAAATGAATCTACTGCTTTGGTAAATTCAAATTTTAAACTTTGATTTTTGCCATCTATAAGCATCAGTGAGTCATCTAAAATATCGTATTTAGGCTTATTATTAGATATCCTAATCCTGGCCTCGGGACATATTCCTATAACTATTGAAGAAAAAGAATAACAATCAATAATCTGTCGATCAGCAGATTGTTCTGAGAATGTTAGAGAATAAGAAGAGCTGTGATCATCTTGGATGTAAAAAAATCCAACTGAATTTGTTTCAGCAGTGAGGTTAAGTTTTTTTGGCTGGACGGAACGCTCAAGATCTAGATTAAAGAAGGATTGGTTAAATTTGATTCCAACATTATTGTGATACAAAAAAATCTCACTATTTAATGAATCGCTATATTTAAATGAGGTATTTGTAGAGGGAAGAAAATCCCAAGACGCATCAGTAACTCTCTTGTCTGTAATAAAATGACCATTGAAAGCAAAAATATTTAATGTAAAAAATAAAATAAATAAGAAATAAACTTTATATAAAATACTTTTTACAATCATATTTTAATCTCTAAGAGATTCTATCAATTCATCTCTTGATATAAAGCCATCTTTTTCGAAATCTTGACTAAATAAAGAATAGTTAAATGTATATTCATGACCTTTGATTGAACAAGACTTGCCATTTTTATTGAGGGGTAATTTATATTTTAAGTACCTTGATGCATCTATAGAAGTAGTTTTAAAGAAAGGACATTTTGTAAAAATAATTTCACCTGTTTCAGACCTTGATTCTACACACATGGATTTAATTGCTTTTGTATTATTTAAGTTTCCTGTTTCATTTATATCAAATTTTATTACAGCGTAGCCTTGGTAATTAGTATTAGGGTATTGCGGCTTCATCATCTGAATTAACTTTGTCTGGCAGCCATTATCATCGATAACTTTTTCTGCTTCGGCAAAGGACGAAAATAATATTAAAGGAAGAATTAAAAGGGATACGTATTTCATAGCCCTATTCTACTTAAATTAAATGCAAAAATGCAAAAAGGGGCCCAAGGCCCCTATTTTATTGAGTTTGTTTTTTATAATTTTGCGTCTAGCTCTGGCAAGGCGGTAAATAAATCAGCTACTAGTCCATAATCAGCAACTTGAAATATAGGAGCATCTTCGTCTTTATTAATGGCAACAATAACTTTTGAGTCTTTCATGCCTGCTAAATGCTGAATAGCGCCAGAAATTCCAACGGCTATATAAAGGTCAGGGGCAACAATTTTTCCTGTTTGACCAACTTGATAATCGTTAGGTACAAAACCAGCATCAACTGCTGCTCTGGATGCTCCAACTGCAGCACCTAGTTTATCAGCAATAGAATCTAGTAAATGAAAGTTATCACCTGACTGCATTCCCCTTCCTCCAGAGATTACAATAGAAGCTGCAGTCAGCTCAGGCCTATCACTTTTTGCAATTTCTTCTGAGACAAATTCAGATATATTCATAGAACCTGCAGCAGGAAGAGTCTCTAGCTCTATGCCAGAATTATTAGTTCCGACTGGATCGAAGGCTGTTGATCTTACTGTTATTACCTTAGTAACATCTAATGACTTAATGGTCGCTATGCAGCTACCTGCATATATCGGTCTTTTAAATGTGTCATCTGATTCAACTGAGATAATGTCTGAAATCTGCTGAGAATCTACTTTTGCAGAAACTCTTGGTAGCAAGTTTTTGCCAAACGTAGTTGCCGGAGCAAGTATATAAGAGTAGTTAGATGAAATAGATAGAACAAGTTCAGCTAGATCCTCTGCAATGAAGTTCTTATATTTAAGATCATCACAAGAAATTACTTTTGACACGCTATCAATAGTTTGTGCTTCAGAGACGACAGAAGAACAATTTGAACCAGCTATAAGTAAAGAAATATCTCCACTAATTTTTGTTGCAGCAGCAATTGTATTTAGCGTTGATCCTTTTAGATTTACGTTATCGTGTTCAGCTATTACTAATATGCTCATGAAATCACCTTTGCCTCGTTTTTAAGTTTTTCAACCAATTCATCTACAGACTCAACAATTACACCAGCTTCTCTTGATGCAGGTGATTCGACTGAAAGGAGTTCAGTTCTTGCTGAAACATCTACGCCCAAATCAGCAATTGGCATTATTGATAATTCTTTCTTTTTAGCTTTCATGATATTAGGTAATGATGCGTATCTAGGTTCATTCAATCTAAGGTCCGTTGTGACTATTGCCGGTAGAGTTAATCTAAGTGTTTGAAGGCCTCCATCAATCTCTCTGGTTACATTGGCATGCGATCCATCTAATACAACCTCTGAAGCATTAGTTGCTTGAGGGTAGTTTAGAAGAGCACCAAG
>Ga0115000_10003644_pt1 | contig 12876 bp, 17 predicted proteins | sample ArcticOcean_MG_C_6_FD_89690 | JGI IMG/M metagenome (GOLD analysis project Ga0115000, IMG submission 89690) | Marine microbial communities from western Arctic Ocean - ArcticOcean_MG_CB8_128 | ecosystem: Environmental > Aquatic > Marine > Oceanic | place: Arctic Ocean: Canada Basin | collected... | reverse complement strand
CAAACACGTCTTCATACACCGAGTATATGATAAGAAGAACAAAAAGACAAAATAACGGAGACGAAATAAGACATGCCGTTACAGAGATAAATAGTCTAAAGAAAGAATTATTTGAGATTAAAACTCTCTTAAAAGAAGTTATAGGAAATAAGGTAAAATAGATGGCAGTTAAAAATATTGCAGTTACAGATACACTAGAAACGTTTAGAACCACATTTAACGATATGGCAGCTCAAGACTTTGGTGATATTGCTAATTTATCAGGTTCTATTTCGGCAACCAACTTAGTAGGTGCAATGAATGAAACAATTTCAATTGCAACATCAACTGCTGGTTGGACAATTGAAGACGGTTCTTCAACTAGACAGATTTTAGGTGGTGGTGATGTACTACGAGTATTAGGTTCTGCCAACGAAATTCAAGCTGTTGTAAGTGCAACAGATACTTTAACAATTGGTTTACCTAATGACGTAACCATTTCTAACGACTTAACAGTTACCAACTCTATCGGTATCGGCACAATATCAATTTCAAATAACGATATTACAGATAGCACAGGTACTATTCAGTTTGCAGACGATAATTTAGAAACAACTGGAACAATTACCGGTGCAGGTTTTGTTGCTACCTCAGGAACATCAACTTTTGGTACAATAGAAGTTTCAGGTAATCAGATACGTTCTACAGACTCAACTAGAGTTGTTGTTAACGATACACTAAGAGCAACTGCTTTTGAAACAAACACTTCATTATTACAATTAGATGAAGTTGGTGGTTTCCCTAGAATTAGGTCAACACAGGCAAGTGGTTTCTTAGCAATCACAGCAACACCAATCTTTCAAACAAACATGATTTTTGAAGGTTCTACTGCTGATGATAATGAAACTACAATTACAGTTATAGACCCTACAGCAGACAGAACAATTACAGTACCAGATGAAACAGGTACTATCATCACTACAGGTTCAACTGATAATGTTTCAGAAGCTATGATGGCTGATGACGCTATCGGTTCTGGTCAATTGAAAAATGTTCAAACACTAGTAATTTACAACTCCGCTGGCGTAGCAGTAAAAACACTTTACGGCGCTGGTAGTTAATGAATAAAGAGATAGATAATGGCAGTAAGAAAACCACTTTACAATAACGCAGGTAATTTACAGGAAATGTCTTCTGTTATGATAACAGAGATAAAGAATGTTTTTAAATACCAATTTCAAGCTGGCAATCTAGTAGCTTTGTCCGTGGTTGCTTCTGGTGGAAATATCGGAGGAATAGCAGATACACGACTTCAGGCCGGTGCATATTCAACAAACGTAACTTCAACACCAAGTGAAGGCACAACAGCAGAGCCTTCTGTTGTTACTGTTAACTATGCCAGGATTACACAAACAGTTGCTTCAACAGACACATTAACTACAGACTCAGGCACTTTATATCCTGTTTACCAAGATGGTGCAGATATTAAAGCAATGACTGTTACTGATATGAGAGATACTTTTGCTGACCCAGCTGTAGTTGAATTAGCTTCATCTTTAAATAATGACACAACGCCTGGTACATATTTTTTACAATCAAATGTAACACCAGCAGATGTTAATAAAGAATTGGTTTCAAGTACGGCTGTATTTACAGATACAAGAGCAAATACAGGTGCTTATACAGCAGGTGCAATACCTGAAACACAAGACCAACCTACAGATATTACAAATTATTATCTACATAGAAATATAATTACAAGTCCTACATTCACACCACCTTTATACATTACAAGTGCTGGCCACATACAAGAATTTACTTCAACAACTTTTAGTGCAATGGCAAGACAGTTAATGAATATTAATGTAACCTCAGTTGCCGGCAAAACTATAACTTATTCTTTAGGCACATCTACTTCAAACTATACAAAAGGAACCGGTATGGCAGATACAAGACTAAATGGTTCTGGTAATTATCAAACAAGATTTGTGAACAATGACGATTATAGAGCACAAGAGTTTCCGAACGGTACGGCAACTACTATAAATACCTATTACTTACGATTAGTATTAAGTTAAACATTATGGAATTAAATTATGAATATATTATTAACAGGCAGTGATGGTTTTATTGGTTCGCACCTATACACACATCTAAAAAAACTCAACCACAAAGTAACATCAATAGATATTAAGTCTGGCAATGATTTAATGGATTGTCCATTAGATTATCATGTAGATTTAGTAATTCATTTAGCTGGTCTATCTGGTGTAAGAAAGAGTTTAAACAACCCTACAGAGTATTGGAAACAAAATGTAATTGCAGGTCAAAGACTATTTGAAAACTTTCCAGATACTAAGATTGTTTATGCTAGTTCTAGTACAGCAGCTGAGCCTTGGAGAAATCCATATGCAATGAGTAAGTATTCATTAGAACAAATCGCAGAACCATATAACGCATTAGGATTAAGATTCACTACAGTATATGGAAAGAATGCTCCAGATACCATGTTGATACCTAAGATTCTAAACAATGACGTAGAACATATTAATACAAATCACAGTAGAGACTTCATTCATGTTGATGATGTTTTAGAGGCAATCACTACAGTTATGGACACCGATTTAAGAGGTGTTATTGATGTAGGCACAGGTAAGTCTAATTTACTTTCTAAGATTGTTAGTAACTTTCACATAGAATATACACCAGTTATTGGTGATGAATTTGAACGTGAAGATAACCTTGCCAACATAAACGTATTAACAGATTATGGTTGGGCACCTAAAACAGACATATTTGAATATATAAAGGAACATAGAAATGTTAACTAAAGAATTACTTAAAGAACACCTTATTACAGCTTATTTTATTGATAATGAAAGACAGAACATTGAAGTTCTTTTTTCTAACAAAGAAGATAAATCTGTTACGCCTATGATTATTCCTTTTAACGTAGATAATGAAGATTATAAAAATCTAATTGAGTTCATTGACCTTGATAAGTTACATGAAATTACCTATCAAAAGATTAAGAATGAACGTGCTGATTTTGAAAAACAAATGATTGAAATTGCAAAGAAAGAAGGACTTATCTTTGACCAAAACAAGATTGATACAAAATTTTATCCTTATCTAGTCAAATCTATCTTTGAAGAAAAAGGTGACGCTGACCATTTGTTTGCGTTAAAATTAGCCTTGTTTGAAGTTGATGATATTAGAGATAGTGATAACATGGACCAAAAGACAGCAATCAGAAAAGCTAAGAATAAAATAGACGCAATTCAGGCTGCTCTTAATTGCTTAGGTAATTAGACCACCAACCAGACCAACCCTCTTCAAATAAATGTTGCATTTGACCAAATGTACATAGACTAAAACCTTTCATAGGGGCTTTGTCATACTCATGTTCTTTGATTGAATAACAAACTTTATCAAAGGTCTTATAATCTATTTCGTGGTAATAAAACTCATCAATACTCTTAGGATATTTCTTTAGATAATATTCTTTGTTGTCTACAAACTTCTTATAGATATGAGATATATCGCCAGTCCAAGATACCATAGAAGAGTTTAAAGGTGTATGGTGTTCTTCTCTCCACCAGTCGTGCATTAAAGTAAAATCTTTTCTAACTAAATCAGGTAGTTTGTCATAGATTACCATATCTAAATCAAGGTATAAGTTCTTACCATCTTTATAATCATTAAAGATTTCTAATTTATTATACATATTACCAAAGGTGTCTTTTTCAAATATTTCAAAACTATCGTAAGTGATACCTGAATAAGTGTCAAGCATATGTTTTAAGTTTCTTATATGCCAACCATTATATTTGTCTCCCCAACAAGCAACAATAACTCTATCAAAGTCTGATTTATCTGTCATTAATGATTTAACATTGGTAACCGGAATTAAACTAGTTTTAGTGGGGTGTGTATTTAAATCTGTGGTAGAACAAAAATGTTTACAATAGTTGGGCGCTAGTTCAGGTTTATTCTGTAACATATCAAACCATTCTTTATAAAGTGTACTATCTATTACATCATCTACAGAATCAAAGTTATCAATATGCATTTCTTTTTGGTAAAACTGTTTTAATGTTTCATCTCTTCTACCACCAGGACTATCAATCCAACAACAAGGTACCACAAAACCAGTTGATGTAAATGCCATCTGTCTATCTGACTGTACACACTTAGGTCTAAATACTTTTTTAGTCATTACTATGAGTCCTCAAATTTGTTGGTCTATTCATTACAAACTTTTGATTTTTAGGTAATAGTGGGTCGTCTGGTATAAACCTAGATGTAACTAATAGGTCAAATCTTATATCGTGTTTTAAAGCAATTGATTTTGCCTCTTCAATGTCATTCTCATTATAATTAAATACTATATATTGCCATACACAATTAAGACCTTTACTCTTTGCAAGTATCATCATATCAAATAGTTTTTGGCCATCCTGATTTTTACGATACTTATGACTATCTTTTGGTAAACCATCTATGCCGAAAACCCACCTTGCTTTTGAGTTTGCGTCAAAGGCTTCGTTCCACCATTTTTCTTTTCTATGAGAGGCAGCTACATGTATTGATACCTTATGTCCACCTTCTTCTAAGTATTTTAACATTTTAATAAAATCATTGTTCATTGAGGGGTCAGAAACTTGACCACAAAAATTAATATAATTAAAGTAATCGGCAATCTTCTTAAATTGTTCAAACGTTACATCTTCTCCAGGCACTTTAAGACCTTGTTTTCTTAATTTAGTTCTACTACACATAGGACATTCTAGTGTACATCTAGCAGATAGGTCAATGTTTACACCTCTTAAATTGTGTGGTATCATTTCCAATTATCCTTAATAAACTTGTCGTTGCCTGTTATAGTTTTACCTACACCAGCAAAGTGTACTACTTTAATATTTTCGTGTACATCATCCATTATCATGTAATCGGTGTTAAATCTATTCATGTACATTTGATTTAGTTCTAAGTTCTTTTTATAACTATCTGTCCATGTGCCTAACCACTCAGCTGGCAATTTAGTTAATATAGCATTATGTTCTTGTATCTTCCATTTGACATAGTTTTGTTCACCATATAATGGTACATGAACATCACCTTTATTGTAGAAGTTCATTTGCCAAAACTCAGGATTCTTAATAAAATCGTCCCATACAAACTTTAAACTTCCTGATTTAAACTTATAGAAACCACCATTAATACCTAGTTTGTTTTCCCACCAGACACCATATGTTAATAACTCGTTATCTTTTACCGGCCATGTTAGTAACTCATCTATATTACTTGTAATAATCTGGTCAATATCCATAATAATAATATCATCACCAGGTTTTTGATTACCAAACTGAGGACTAAAGAATTTTAATTTATGCCAATGTTTTTTAATATCACCTAGATGATTATATGGTAATACTGTAATATTCTTATTAAACATTGTTACTCTATTTTGGCTAGCGCTATCATCATACAATCTACTATCAACTTTAGTATCACTTATAACAATAAACTCAAAATCAACAGTTGAGTTTCTTTTGATACTATTGTATAGTTTATCTACATAGTCTGTAGAATATCGGTCACCAAAATATACAGTACAAATTTTAATCATATTTTCTCCATACTAAATCAAAGTCTTTATTGATTGTATGTACAAACATGATAGAATCTGGTATATGGTTTTGTCTATCAAAATGATAGTGCCAATTCTCATCTAACCATTGTACGGGTATATCGTATTGTTTTAATTTAACGGCAAATAACGTTTCGTTATCATAACCAAAGAAGCCTCTAAATTTCTCAGGAAATATATCACTAGTATTCTTTATTAGTGTCATTAAATCTAAATCTTCTGAGAAGTTATCAAAGTATTTTAATTTGTTTAACCATTCTGTATTGATACCAATAATACCTGTATTGATTACATCATTTTCTGGACTAAATCCTTTTTCAATTAACATTGCCTGAGCATTGTAATACTTAGATGTTGGACTTCTAATTGTCTGTGATGTTTCTGTTACTTGATTAATCTTCTTAACAAAATCATTATTATTTTTAACAGCAGGACCGAAACTTAAATTAAACACCTCAAAGAAATTGGTGTCATACATAGGTATTACATCAAAGTCTAAGTATAGTATTTCATCATATTCTTTGTTTAATTCATATAATAAATGTATCTTGTAAAAGTTTACAATATTATATGTTGTAATTTCTTTAGGCATAGTCTTTGCAAACTCTTTGTACTTATCATCATATTCAAATAGTACAAAATCTACACCAATACTTTTAGCATATTTCGTTTTACATTCTACAAGACGTTTGTAATGTTCTTTAAACAATCTTTTAGTTTCAGAGTCTACCTTTTGGTCTAACTCTTCTGTAGGTATATCAATGTATAAACTATATATTACACGTTTCATTTTATTTTTCCTACTAGAGTATATCTAGCTCCACCTCTGTCGGTGTCCTCTAATACGTCCTCTTTTAATATTTCCCATGAGTTTGGTATTTGTTTTTTAAATTCGTTTAAAGATTTAACACAATTATTATGGTCATCTATCTTATCATTAGTGTGTGTTTGAAACGCAAAATAGGTATCTTTACTCATTCTATCCCAATAAGGATATTCGTTCATTGCCGGCATATGTTCACATGATGTATTGATAATAAGATTAGATAATAACATTTTTTCATTAGGCATTTTAAATACGTCTTTATTAATAAACTCTACATTTTCAATGCCTGTGAATAGTCTTCTACCCATTCTGGTGGCATTAGAATCCATATCAATACCTTGTACATACTTAACCTTTTGTGATAATGCATAACCAACTATAGGCATGAACCAACAACCTAAGACTGTAACTGTAGAATAAGACTCTATATATTCATCAATCATTTCTAGTAGTTTGCCTTTAGATTGAAATTGTATTGTACTTAAAGAATCTAATAATCTTTTTGATTGGCCTAGACCATCATTCTTAATTTCTTTTAATATTCTTTGTAGATAGTTTTGGTCGAAGTGTATCATTTTCTTATCACCTTATTGTTAATAACTAATATATCTAGGTCTGTTTTTCGGTAAGTTTTAAATGCCTGTTCTGGCGTTTCAACAATAGGTTCTCTACAGTTAAAACTAGTATTCAATAACATTGGTACGCCAGTAATTTTATAAAACTCATTAATCAAGTCATATAGTTTAGGATTAAATTCTCTGTTTAGTGTTTGTATTCTTGCAGTATTATCAATATGCGTAATGCCAGGTACCTTATCAGATTTAACTTTAACAATACGAGACATAAAAGGACTAGTTTGATTAGTTTCAAAGTATTCTTTATAATGTTCTTCTAATACAACTGGAGCAAATGGTCTAAAATCTTCTCTCTTTTTAATAGTGTGATTAATAGTATCTTTAATATTTGGATTACGAGGGTCAGCTAATATACTTCTATTACCTAATGCACGATTACCACTTTCTGACTTACCTTGATACCAACCTACTATCTTGCCATCAGCGATTGCTTGTGCTATACTAGTAATATCTAGTGTTTCATCTTCTATAATAATAAAATCTGAGTGTAATTTACCAGCAAAGACATTAGCAATATGGCGGTTCTTGTTTAGACACCAATCAGCGTGTTGATATACACCAATCGCTTGTCCTTCGTCTCCTATCGCAGGAGGAACGTATACATTCTCGTATATCTTAGTAAACTCTTCATTCATATAACCATTATAGGCAACACCACCGGAGAGACATATATTCTCACAAGTCTTTAATGGATATACATGTTCTTTAATTTTGTCAAGTGTAAACTGTTGTAACGTAAACGCTAAATCTTCTTTGCCAAATCTTTCAATTTCAAGTAGGCTGTGAGAAGAATTACCTTTCTCTCTACGAGGGTCATCTAATATCATTTGAAGTGCATTGTAATAGTAATCGCTATATTTACCATAAGCAACTAGGCCCATAAGTTTACTTGCACCTAACGGACCAAAACCTGTTAGTTTAGACATTTGATTCCATATCCAACCAAGGGGTAACTCTTTAGATAAGTCTGTTATATTCTCATCTTTATCTACAAAGATACATCTATACTTAGCACCTATTCCGTCAATGGCAAGTATATCTGACTTATCATAACCAGAATTTATAAAGGCGTAAGTGGCATGAGATTGATGATGGTCGATATAATATATACCATCTTTGAAATAGTTGTCAAACAACTTTTTAGGTTTATAGTCAAGTATCTCTTTATGGTCTTTAAGTATACCTTTGAACAACGAATCTTTAACGTGCCTGATACCACCATTTGTGTAGGAAAACGCCAAAATATCTTTATGGTTCTCAAAATATTCTTCAACAAAATCAAAATTTAATCTGTAATCATCAACGTTTAATTTATCACCTTCATTATGATGTTCATATGCGTCAACATGGTAAGGTATATTATGTTTGAATCTGGTGTATCTTTCCATTTGTTTATGAAAGACCCCATCATACGTATTTTGGTCATGTAGATTTAGTGCGACACTATAAATTTTCATGTATTAATCCTGCTATCTTTTCTTGCCCTTTTTTATTAGGGTGTCGGTCTAGTTCTGATATAAAATATATCTTGTTGTCTTCACGTTCACGGTCTTCTAAGAAGTCGTGTATTGTATAACCACCTAAATCCTGGTCACCTGGAAATCCTGCGAAATTATCACTTATCTTATCTTGGTAGTGATTGCTTAGTAAGATTTTTTTATTATTTAATCTTCTCTTATCTATAGATTCTTTTGAATGTTTATCTTCACCGTGGATAGTGTGCCAATGAGGGTGTAACATATGAAATTGTTTTAGTGGTAGATTATGATATGCACATACAGTTTGTAAACTATAAAACAATCTTAAATTTCTTTTAATAAAATAATCAATATCACCTCTACTGTCATGCATTATATTTCTTTTAATACCACCGATTTCATAGTCACTTCTGGAACCTTTTGACCAGCCAGCAATAACTAAAGCAATATTATCTAACTCTACAATCTTATCTAATAGTGAAGAATAAATGTATTGATTGCCTGAACCAGAAAATGCTACGTTAACTAGATTAAGTTCTAGTTTCTCAGCAAGTATTTCTGGCCATTTTTTCCATGAGGTGTCCATTTCTGGATGATGTACTGATTCAAAATTAGAGTCTGTCCATGAATCGCCACTAACTAATAATATTGGTTTACCCATTGGTTGCCTCTAATATCACTTTAACTAATACGCCATTGTTTTCTTTATTTTCTGGTGATGTTAGACAGTAGGACTCTCTTTTTAGATAAGCACTACCACCATCTACAATACTATCATCTCTTAGAAATATCATTTTCTTTTTAAAGTATTTACATTCCATCATCAATCTAGGAGCTGGGTCAAATCCTTCTTTGACATAAACATATGTGTCAAACGAACCTAGTATGTTCTTAACTGGTACTGTTACGTTATTTAAATCTTTATTATGATAGTCATTGTTTTTAACTAACTTGTCACTTAATGTTAGAATACCATGTGACTTAAAATTCTTAATTGTAGAGACAGGTTTATATTCAAATCCTTGTCCCTCATAGAATGGCAATTCTGTAACCTTTCTATCACCAAACATTATATGGTCTGGATTTTCTAAGTGAATATATTTCTCAATTGACGCATAGTATTTGTCATTTACTCCATTGAATAGATACTTGTATTGTATATCATCTTTCCATGGTTTGTACATAGAGAAGTTGATTACTTTCTTAAAGTGTTTTCCTTCTCCCTCTGGATAAACATCATAATCGCATAAGTCAAATATCTTCTTAGGCGACCAATATGCTACAGCTCTAGGATAATCAACAGGATGGTTTTCTGAATATATAGCAACTATCTTATTAGAGAATAGTAAGTGTAAAGATAACAACTGATTACGTTTATATTCTTTTCTAACTTTGTGTGGTAGAGTTAACATACTTCTACCCATAATCATTGTTATTTCATCATTTTTAGGTAGATAATTATTTACAATTACGTTATCAGCATGACCATACTTCCTTATTAGTGCATTTCTATATTCAGCAACTATACCTCTAGGATGTGGTACACAAACAACTTGAGCGTCAATACCAATCGACCTCAAATAAGTACAATGTTCATAACTATAATACAATAGTCCATCACAAGGTTTACTAGTACATACTATATTAACTTTTACCATATTAAATCAAACGCCCATTTTCTTTCATAACACCAAAAACATTTATGACATTCTTTGGTGTAGTTATCTGTATCTCTTTCTGTTCCTGTACAAGAACGTGTCATTTCAAATAAATCCATAATATCATTTGTTTTGTAAATATCTGCTACAAACTTTTTATCTATATTAAGAAAAGGTTTGTAACGATTGTACTTTAATCTAAGTCTATTTTTATAATGATTACGTCTATCTTCTCCTTTGTGACCAAATGTTTCTAGTGCCTCAGGTGGTGGATTGCCAGTAAGGCCGTCTAACAACATAGGTCTGTAAAACTTAGAAATCATTTTATCACATATTGCATGTAATAAGATTATCTTAGACATTTGAGTTAAATTAAGATTGCAATATTCATCTTTATCTTTTGATAATAGAGGGTCTTCTGAGACGCCATCAATTGCCTTTTGAGCCTCAACGTGATTTGCTGGGTCTTTATCATTAAAATCAAATGTTTCAATGTCATGCAGATTGGCATGTGGAAATTTATTTTGAATATACTTAACAATCTTATCGGCTGCGATTGCGTCTTTGAGTGCATTGTTACCAATGTCTCTCATAGTAAAAGGATAGTAGTGTATGTCTGGATAATGTTTACACGAAAGATAAAGTGCAGAGGCAGAATCAGCACCACCTGAAAGTGATACTATTATGTTTTCGGGAAGTCCTTCTGGACCAAGTTTGATACCTTTTCTGGCAACAGGTGCATTTATCATCATCTGTTCCATATCGTAAAATGGTATAGTAATATCGTTATATGTTATGTTCATTCAGTTCACCAATCATTATATACTACTATTTATACGTCCTAAATATAAGCATGTTTAAGAATGAAGCAAACAAATTTTTTGATGATAAAGTGGAAGACTTAGGTTGGTATGAATTTACCTTAGAAGAATTGGGCCTACCACCGGCAGAAGAGATATTGAAAGGTGTTAAAAAGATTGAAGAAGAAATAGGTCTAGTTGGTTGGAGAACAAAGGATAATGTAAATGAAAACTATAAAGGTTTTGGTCTTACATATAATCCAACTTTTCATACAGACGAGAATATACATCATCAAGTATTTGGTTCAAAGCTATCCACTCAAACCTTTGCACAAGATGGTCAAGAACATGAACAACTTGAAAACACATACTATGATACTTTTGGTTTTAGAAAAAGAACGCCAGAGGTTGATAAACACTTAGGTTTCTTTTTAGATAGATTTAACTTTCACGTATCTCGTAGTAGAGTTGGTTATGTATTTGGTTATGGTTTAGAACCAAACGATAAAGGTTGGCATATAGATGAGCCGCCACAGATGTTACTAAGAGTTAATATACCTTTGCAGACTAGTGATGAATATGTACTAGAATACAATGATAAGAAATATCACTTGGAGGTAGGTAAAGCGTATGTCTGGAATACTAGAGTTAAACATAGACCAACTATTATCAAAAAGGTGGAGACTAGGAGACCTCGAATTAATATTGTAATAGGTTTAACACCTTGGTTAACCTATGTTTCCGAGAAGGATAAATATATTCAAAATGAGTATTTTGGCAAGTCTATTAAAGAGATTGTTGAAAATAAATTATTCATAAAACAGGAGATTTAACATGGCATGGGTAACTAGAACCTTAACACAAGTAAGAAGCTACACCGATACGGATTTTTATGAACCTTCGGATAATTTCTTAGAATGTGTTAAAACATATACAGAATCAGGTAAAGCAGGTTCTGTTGTGGAAACTATAAGTGATGACGGAATGATAAAAACGTCTGTACTGAGTTTCTATGAAGAGGCACATTTTAATGAGTATAAAGCAGAGGCGATTGTACAAGCTGAGTATACAACTAGACAAACTTATTGTTCAACCAATAATATAACTGAGGTTGTTGTACAAAGCTAACGTATTAATCGTATAAATAGTGTATAATAGGAGAAGAGATTATGATTACAATAGATGGAAAAGAGTATGATGAAGCGAAATTCAGTTCTGAATTGAGAAATTATATCACAGCACGACAAGAAGTTGTAGTAAGTAAGACTAGACTTATGGTTGAGATGGAAAAGACAGACGTATTGACGAAGTATTATAATGAAAAAATTGTAGAGTTGTTGAAAACTGAGAGTGATGGTTTTCAATCAGCAGAAAAAACAGAAGAGTAGAAACATATGGCAGCAATAGCTAACTTATCAGTAGACCAAGGCGCAACCTTTAGTTCGGATGTAACAGTCGCAGACGCTAATGGAAGTCCTTTTAATTTATCTGGTTATACAGCAGAGGCCAAATTAGCTAAAGGGTACAATAGTGTTAATACTAGAGTATCTTTCACAGCAACAGTAGCCGCAGACGCTACAACTGGTGTGGTTTCTTTACTATTATCTAAAACTCAGACTGAGGCGTTAGATGATACTCGTTATGTTTACGATTTAGAAATTACGCAAACTAGTAGCGGAAACGTTACCAGAGTAATTGAAGGAATAATTACAGTCCGTCCACAAGTTTCAGTATAATACAACTCCTTATCATTATAAATAGTACAAAGAGGGAGCATTAATGCCTGATATTACAGCAAGAATTAACGTTAACACATCAGCGGGTCCAGAAAAAGTATCAGTTACTTT
>Ga0115000_10003642_pt1 | contig 12877 bp, 16 predicted proteins | sample ArcticOcean_MG_C_6_FD_89690 | JGI IMG/M metagenome (GOLD analysis project Ga0115000, IMG submission 89690) | Marine microbial communities from western Arctic Ocean - ArcticOcean_MG_CB8_128 | ecosystem: Environmental > Aquatic > Marine > Oceanic | place: Arctic Ocean: Canada Basin | collected... | reverse complement strand
CGGACAGAGCAAAAGAACGCTGACTATATGTTAGCAGCTCGTAACGGTAAGCGCTCAGCTAAGACTACTAGCCAGAATGCTTTTATGACTGGCATAGCCAACATAGACCAGACAGCTTCACCCGCGTCACAGCAGGAGGCGTATGACCGCCTTGATAATCAACACCAAGCCAACCTGAAAGCTATTGATGCATGGGGAGGAGCCTAAGTGCAACTAGTCGCAGCACTACCCAGTAGGATCCCTGAGATACAGAAGCTAATCATGGCTTCACTCAGGGAACAGACGTCCGTAACCATAGATGAGGACGCTGTGAACCAGTACGTGTCCCGCATGGTACGTGACAGTCACTCACTGTGTGTGGTTGCCTGTGACAAAGGGAAGGCCAAGGGAGTGGTCATTGGTGAGGTGGGGTCACACCCATTCGCCAAGGGCCTTGTGGCTGAGGACGTGTTTATCTACGTTAAACCCACCTACAGAAGCACAAGTGCAATGCAGGATCTAACCGAGTGCTACGCCTTTTGGTGTATGCGTATACCAAATCTAATTACATCCACGCTAGGCGGAAGCCAGCTGGGTAAGGATTCGTCAGTAGAGCTAATCGCAGAGCGAGAGGGCTACAGGGGCGGAACAACATATATCAAGGAGCATAGCTGATGGGATTCTGGAGTAAGATCAAGAAGAAGGTCAAGAAGGTCTTCAAGAAGGTAGTAAAGGTAGTTAAGAAGATCGTTAAGTCTAAGATATTCAAGGCTGTAGTGATCGCAGCGGCTATATACTTCACAGCTGGAGCAGTAGCTGGGGCCTTAGCGCCCACGGCGGCGGCTGGCGGAGCTGCTGGACTAGGCGCAGCAGGTACTACAGCCTCTGGATACATGGCTTCTATCGGAGCAGGAACTGTAACTTCAGGAGCCGCAGGCGCTATTGGCACTGCAGCAACTGTGGGCAGCACGATAGCTTCTGGGGCTGCTGCTGTGGGTTCCGCCGTGATGGCTAACCCAGGTTTGGCCTCAGCTGTAGTAACCACAGGCGGCCAGATGCTGTCAGGATACGCAGGAGCTAAGGCTGAAGAAGAGAAGGAAGAGAAAGAGGCAGACCGCATTGAAACTAATGGAGCCTACAAGCTCAAGATGCGCGGTAGAGATGACGGTAGCTCGAGCACTCAATCCTCAGGTGACGGCGGCGTACAGAATGACAGCGGTAACGTACAGACTGATGAGAGTGGCAACACCGACTACGGCAGCTCACCTATTGCTAACGTAGAGCAGATGAAAGGTCAGGACTACTACGACTCCTCAACTAATACATACAAAGGCAGATAGAGATGAGCTTACTAGCACGCATAGCGGAGACCCAAGGGGCTTCCAAAGCTGCCTCACAGGAGCAGAAGGTTGATCGTCAAGTAGAAGCAACCAAACCTGACGCTAATCAAGTAGCCGCTGAGGGCCGTAACGCCTACAGTCAGGCTATGGTTGAGGGCGCTGACGAAGAAATCACTGATGAGAAGGCTACACCTGAAGAACAGGAAGTGTTCACTAAGATAGAGATGGCTATGGCCGAGAAGATCTACGGCAGAGAGGCCAGCTCACAGATCGTTGAGTCTCTTAAGGCTAATCAGGACCCCGTAAAGAATGTCGGTGACCTAGCCAGCCAGATGATCTTAACCATGGAAGATGAGTTCGGTGAGATAGAGGAAGAAGTAGAGATAGCACTCCTAGAGACCGCTGTTGAGCAGATGATTGACGTACTGGAAGCTTCAGACGACACCGTACAGCTCAATGACGATCAGATGGCTGAGGCCTTCTCTATCGCCCTCACTGTACACACACGAGCTAACCCAGAGCGAGTAGATAACGAAGCCATGCAGGGCTTTGCTAGCGCAGCAGCACCGGCACAGACTGGCGGTAGACCCAACAATGAGGTCACCAATCAGGACAACGGGGCTCAGCCTACGCAAGATCAGGCAGCACAGGCAGAGGCGTCTAACGATAGCCACCAACCTGCACCAATAGAGAGGATGTAACAATGGCTAACTGGGCAGCAATAAGTGCCTTAGGCACAGCAGCACAAGGGGCTGGCAACTACTTCGGAGAGCTTAACGCACAGAAGCTTAAAGAAGAACGGTTGGCACAGGCCCGTGGGGAGTTCCTCGAGGACCGTAAGCACACCGACCAGAGGGCAGACCAGAAGGTTATAGATGATCGAGAGTTCCAAGCGAATGATACGCTCAAGAAGGCTGAAGTAGCATCAGACTTAAGAGCTAGCAATAAGCAGACAGACCACGACTGGGACGTAAAGAACCCTACTGACGTGGGCTCACCTATTAAGGGTGAGGATGGCAGCTGGCACCAGAAGGATTCCAATGGTGACCTTAGGGATCTAGGCATTGACTGGGATCCCGGTGAGGGAGTTCCTGCGGAACTTAAGATAGCCCAAAAGATGCGTAAGGACATCCAAGATGTTGATAAGCGCATTGGGTACAGTGAAGCTAAGCTTGGATACAATAAGCTAGTGTGGGCATCGAAGCAGGAGAACGCTATCTCTGACCATGGCATGGTGTTCTACACTATGAAGGCCCTCGATCCCGGATCTACTGTACGTGAAGGCGAATTTAAATCCCTGCAAGAAGCTAGGGAATGGTTTGCTGCATACGGCGCTGAGCCTGGAAATGAAGGTTGGTCACTACCAGCCCCCATTGCCTCTATGCTCCAGAAGTCACAGGGCAAGGGTGTACTGCTAGAAGAACAGAGAGAGCAGATGGTTGATCTGGCTGCGAACGGATTCAGAGCTATTGAAGATGACTTCAAGAACAGGATGAGTCCTTTTGAAGCACAGATCAATGCCCATCGTATCCCTAGGGACCAGACTGGTATTGATTCATTCGACATAGGGTCCTCTTGGAGAGTTGATGAGGATCCAGCAGTCGTAGATCCAGCTGCTCCGCCTTCAGGTTCAGGACCTAATGGTGCCATGACTCCTGAAGAGTGGAAAGCATGGCGCGCGAGCAAGGCGGGAGTATAGGTATGACAGAACAAGATGAGTACGATAAGTACCTAGAGGATTACGAGTACCAACAGTATCTTGCCTCAGTAGAGAAACCTAAGGCCCCCGTGGCTGAAGAAGCGGAATCCCTAGACCCAGTACCTGAAGAGTATGTCAGTGAAGCACCAGTGATGGACGCTACTGACGTGGGCTACCATGAGGCTACAGTACGCAACATAGGTGAAGGCGCACAGCGAACGTGGGGTGCCGTTAAGGACCTCGCCTATCGCGGCGATGAGCTGATCCAAGGGTGGGCAGGTAATGACTCCGTGGATCACACTGACGCTCTGAACGGTATCCTTAGGGACCAGAAGGACCGTGAGCGCAGCCTGTCTGCTATCAAGGAGAAGTGGCCTATAGCCTCTGGCGTAGGTGGATTCGTAGGAGAGACAGCAGCCTTAGGACCCATAGGTCTAATAGGCCGTGGTGCTACCTTAGGGTACCAAGGGACAAAGTTCGCCGGTACTAAACTCGGTAGGTTCGGAACTGGTGCAGCAGAAGGTGCTGCTACTGGATTCGTAGGGACCCAAGGAGACATGAGTGACCGCCTGCAGGGCGCTGGTATTGAAGCAGCACTTGGTGGCACCTTTGAAGTCGGAATGGGTGCTGTAGCTGATGGCTGGAAGAACTATGGTCGCCAAGGTGTGCGTGATAACTACGTTGAAACTGGCGTTGCATCGCATGAGAAGACAGTAGCTGATGAGATAGCACGTACGCAGAAAGAAGCTGGGTACACTAAGTCTTATGGTGACGTTGTGCAGGACCAAGGGTCGTTTGACACTAGGGACACTGCCCGTAACGTACAAGGCGACAACACTGTAGCTGACTTTGAAGCCAAGCAGGAAGCTGACATCAACAAGAGGGCACAGCAACTAGCTGAGTCCACCGGAGGATCCCAGCGTACACCTAACCAACTCGGTGATGGTATGCAGGATACCTTAGGGGCTGAGCGGCAGCTTGACCTAGACACTGTGGACGCCAACTACGACAAGTGGCGAGCATCCCACGGTGGGAACATCCGTATAGACACGGGTGGATCCAATGGTGACGGCCTGTTCGATAGGCTTAACGGCCTGAAGGTAGGTGACAAGCAGCAGAAGTTTGTCGATAGCACTATCAAGGATCTCTTTGAGCGTAAAGGGCTGGCACCAGATAAGTCTCTTAGTGTCGATGAAGTGGAAGACATCATCATTGACCTTAACAGCTACTGGTCCAAGCTAGATCCAGATGGAACCAATGGTGTCATCAGGGACTACAAGAAAGTATTAGATGAGTACGTAGTAGAGGGCTTTGGTGACATATCACAGCTGCCTGCTAATCATCCTGTACGTCTGGGTAAGGAAGCCCGAGAAGCTAAGCGTGCCATGCACGAGAAGTGGGACAAAGACCTGACCACTACCAAGATCTCTGATAAGAACCAAGCCGGTAATTATGAGAACACTGGACTGTGGAGCCTCAACCAACTGAAGGCCAAGGGTAACCATAAGGAGATGCGTGCGGCTAAGCTGCAGATGGAGAAGACTCCCCAAGGTAAGAAGGACTGGGATAACTTCGCAGCGACTGAGTTGTTCGAGGCCCTAGAAGCGGCCAAGCGTACTGATCACGTAGCAGCTAACACAGCTGGTAACGGTGTTGAGAACGTGGGTACTAAGCAGTACAACGCGAGGTTCAGTAAGTTAGATAAGGAAGCTCAGGATATAGTCTACGGACCTAAGAAGGCTGATGAGATTCGGAATGCTATTGAGGCTTGGAGCCAACGTGGTAGACAGACAGGCACCAGAGGCGACCCGACTAAAGAGGGAAGCGGAAGGTCCCGTAACATACTACAGGGCGCGGTACGTTTAGCAGCGACCGGTAGCGCTGGCGGTAAGCTACTTGCACTGATACCTACCATTGGTACTCTGGTTAGCAAGATGGCTGACAAGGCGCTGGTCAAACAGTTCACTGCGAATGCCATGGGTAAGATGACCAAGGTACAGCGTAAGGACTATATCTATAAGCTCCAGCAGGAGTTCGATAAGACTTACCCCGGTGAGGTTTCCGAGAAGTACGGGCAGCAGTTTAACCTTATGCTGAGAGAAGCCCTATTGGATGAGGAGGATGACAATGATACACCTACTGATCCTATGGAGTCTCCTGCTGGGGGAAAGACCCAGCCGTAGCTGAGCCTATAGATGAGAACACAGTTGAACTGAGCAACGACTACACTGGCAACCCCAGTGCTAGTCTGAGCCCAGGTTTTGACCGTAGCTCTCAGCCTAAGGCCTCTACGGCACCCAAGTGGAAGACGCTCAATGGTAAGAAAGAGTTAGCAGCAGCTACCTACTACGGTAAGGACGCCATAGCTAAGGTAGAACAGATGGAAGGACGTACGCTGACACTCGCTGAGAGGCGCGTGGTTGAAGAAGAAGCTTATGTGGATGGTATCTACCTAGACACCAAGAACATAGCTACAGCAGGCGTAGGACAGACAGGGGATTATCAGGATATGTCCTTTGACGAGACCTTCAAGGCGCACGAGGAGCAAGCCAAGGGATACTTTAAGGATTGGGATACCTATCCAGAGGATCTACAGGCGGAGCTCATTGTCTTAGCATACAGGGGAGACCTTGGGTACAGCAAGGACACACGTGACCACATCATAGCAGGACGGTGGCAGGAGGCTAGTGTTGAATTGCTAGACAACGATGACTACCGAGCAAGCAAGAAAGGTAATGGCGCAATAGCAGGACGGCTAGAAGATGGAGCCAGAATGTTAGCGAAGCACGGCAGACGAGTGAAGATGAAGCCGTAAAGTTTTGGAATGGTGTTCCGCCTCGGGAGCGCCATTCTATTTTTTACCAAATTATAGGTGAGGGTTGAATGGATATAAACGAGAACACAGAGATACATATCCCGCTACGCAACCTCGTAGCCATAGGCACTGTTCTATGCTTGTTCTTGGGACAGTGGTTTATCCTCGACAACAGGGTGGACAAGCTAGAGAATGACGTGCTGAGGTTAACTGAGCGCGGGAGTAAGAACACAGAGTTCCGGTACCTACAGGCACCACAGGACACGGAGCAGACCTTAAGGCTTACTCACATAGAGGCTGCCATCAGTAGGATAGAGAAGAGGGAGTAGCACATGGATAGAGATGATCGCTTCGATGAGGTAATAAGAATCGTTGAGCGAGAGAAGGTATTAGCTGAGCGAGTCGAGAGGCACGCAATGGTATTATCAGATCACAGCAAGAGACTTTCAACCGTAGAAGAAGAGAACAACCAAACCTCCAGAGGGAAGGCGGTATTCACCCGCGTAGTCTGGATCATAATCACCGCCGCAGTAGGAATAGGAAGTTCCATAGCAGTATTTATCTGGCGGCACAACCATTGACACAATGCTCATGGAATACATTAACCTTTTACTCATAACAATGTGCATAACATTGTGTGTATCAGAAGCCTTTGAAAGGACACCGCTTACATGGACGAATACAGCAAGTACATTGCCTCCTCCCGTTATGCCAGATGGTTGGATGGAGATAGTAGACGAGAGTTCTGGCCAGAAACTGTGGAAAGATACGTCAGTTACTGGGGCGACATTCTTACCGCCGCAGAATCAGAAACAATAACAAAGGCAATAGAACAGTGCGAAGTCATGCCCTCAATGAGAGCGCTGATGACCGCTGGTAAGGCACTAGATAGGGATAACGTAGCAGGCTTCAACTGCAGCTACCTTCCTATAGATCACCCACGGGCCTTTGATGAACTTATGTACATCTTGCTCTGTGGTACAGGCGTAGGCTTCAGTGTCGAGCGCCAGTATGTAGACAAGCTACCTGTCGTTCCTGAATTAGCACGGGAAGTCGTCACGATAGTCGTGGGAGACTCCAAGATAGGATGGGCTACAGCATACAAAACACTAATACAGCACCTGTACTCAGGCATCATCCCGGAATGGGATACTTCGCAGGTACGGGCATCCGGTGAGCGTCTGAAGACGTTCGGTGGGAGAGCCTCAGGGCCACAGCCTCTTATAGACCTGTTTGTCTACACGGTAGAGGTGTTCACACGGGCGGAGTCACGCAGACTGACTGACCTAGAGGCGCACGACATCTGCTGTAAGATAGCGGAGGTCATTGTGGTAGGTGGAGTGCGCCGGAGCGCTCTTATATCATTATCAAACCCTAGCAGTAACAGCATGGCTGGGGCCAAGGGTGGGCAGTGGTGGCTAGACGAAGGCCAGCGTGCCTTAGCTAACAACTCAGCCTGCTACACTAACAAGCCAGACTTTAATATGTTCTGGCAGGAGATGGGAGATCTACATGCAAGTAAGAGTGGAGAGAGGGGCGTCTTCAATAGAGAGGCAGCTCGAGCTATCGCTGGTAGAACGGGAAGACGTGACCCTACGCCAGAGTTCGGCACGAATCCTTGCAGCGAGATCATCCTACGACCTAACCAGTTCTGCAATCTCTCGGAGGTTGTGGTTCGTGCCACGGATAGTCTCCCCGTTCTTAAGCAGAAGGTAAAGCTTGCGACAATCATTGGGACCCTGCAGGCCACGCTGACTAACTTCAGGTACCTTAGGCCCATCTGGAAGCGCAACACTGAAGAGGAAGCACTCCTCGGTGTTAGCCTGACAGGTATAATGGACCATCCGGTTATGTCCGGAGGTAACGTAGCCCAGCTAGAAGGCTGGCTTGAGGAGTTAAGAAGTGTCGCAATCAAGACTAACAAGAAGTGGGCGAAGCGTCTGGGCATTAAGCAAAGCGCCTCTATCACTTGTGTCAAACCTTCAGGAACTGTATCTCAACTGGTCAATAGCTCTAGCGGTATACACCCACGTTTCTCTGACTACTACTTGCGTACGGTACGGGCAGACGATAAGGACCCTATGGCCCAGTACATGGTCAGCGCTGGGTTCCCTTATGAGGTGGACGTTACAAAGGACACAACTCTTGTATTTTCTTTTCCAATCAGCTCACCCGCAGGGAGTGTATGCACTAAAGACGTGTCTGCGCTCCAGCAGCTTGAGCTGTGGAAGGTTTATGCAACATCATGGTGTGAGCATAAGCCATCTATCACGGTCTACTATAGTGACGATGAGTTCTTCGATGTTTGCTCGTGGATGTGGGCCAACTTTGACATACTGTCAGGTATTGCTCTTTTACCGAGGAGCGATCACGTCTACGCACAGGCTCCCTACCAGCCTATCAGTGCAGAAGAGTACAAGGACGCCGTAGCTAAGATGCCTTCCTTTGACTGGGAAGAACTAGCAACCTTTGAGGTTCAGGACACAACGACCTCATCACAAGAGCTCGCGTGTACAGGGACTAGCTGCGAGTGGACAGGAGTGTAAGCGAAAAAACAGATGGGGCTATTAAACCTCATCTGTCTTTTTCTATCTGTAATCCCTTATGAACACCTGTAGCCACCGTACTCCGTACAGGGCAGAGAGGAACAGTATCCCCCAGGCCTCTGTAGTGTACGCTGAGTAGAACCAGAAGGGCTGACTAGCTAAGCCTATGGGACTCGCCCAACGCCTGTGAGAGGCGTCTAGGGAGGTCGTGAGGTACACTGTGCATAGCCCACAGGCTAGGATCATTACTTGACTAGCTATCTCCAGCATCTCCTTCACCATTAGGCACCAGCTTCAGTCCCTCCAGCACCTCGTCCTCGATGTCAGCCAGCTCAACAGCAAAGTGCTCAGCAAGGAGAGCCCCTAGGTCTGTGTGCGTGAAGTCATCAGGGTCGAACCCATCAAAGGGCTGGCCTTCCTCTTCCAGCTCATCGTTGGCGCCCTCAATGGTCTCCCACCAGTACAGGAGCACAGACATAGCTGTACCCTTAACCGTGAGGCCCTCGGGGAACACAGTGGTGACCAACAGGGCCTTAGTCTTAGGGGCACTGGTGTCAGGTAGGACAGCCATGACAGTAGAGGCATGTACTGCCCCTATGCCATCGTCCAGCATGATCCACATCAGCGGAGAGATGTCCGTATCAGGAAGCTTCATTAATATACTCCTCTAGGATCTCCGCTGCTGGTCCGTAGCTGCGATCATCTACCAGTGAACCCCAAACCTCGCTGTCCATCAACAGGGCACAGCAGGCTGCTACGTGCGCTAGGTGGCTCACTCCGGAGTCATCTGCATAGTTCTCACCATCTTGGTAAGCGTACAGGTGACGCAGGATAGCCCCAATGTATGTAGACACATTGATAGGCTCCTCACGCCAGTTGTAAGCCCCGTACTTAGCCGCTCCATCCTTCAAAGCGTAAGCCACCCCAATGCTAAGGGCTGGCGGAACGAGGTGGAGAGGGGCCTTTAAGGAGCCCACACGAGCCTTAGGGTTCCCACTGCCATCAGCTACTGGTGCTTCATCAGGGGTCTTAAGGTGTGTGAAGTCAGGTACGTACTTAGCTGAAGCCTTACCTGTGAACTCACCGTCTGGGTCAGGCAGGTCAGTACCTACGGGTCTCTGTCTGGCGGCATCCCATGCTGCAACTGTTGCGTCATTAATACTCATCGTCATTCTCCTCGTAGCGTTGGCTCATGTAGTAGCGCACCCTGTTCAGGTGTGCCACTGCGTCTGCGTTATTGTAGCGCCCCACGGGAACCTCTATGCCCAGCTCAGGGATCACAAAGGTAGCGTCAGGTTCTGACATCTTATAGGTTGGCTTGTCTGAGTAGCTCATCACTGTGCCATAACCATTCCACTCATCTGTCTTATCATCTTCGTACTCTGGTAGCAGGTAGCCATAAGAGAACGGGAACAGTGGTGTCATGGTTGCACTCTCTACGTTGTGTTCCATACCGAAGAGGTGACCCATCTCGTGCGTGAACGTAATGCTTGCTCGCTCATAGTACCTAGTGGTCTCAGTGTCGTTGAACTCTTCGCCAACGTGGCACTGTGACACACCTCTGCGCTTGCTATGGTCTGACCTGTCGTTAGTCAGTGAAGCTACACCGCAGGCCCATGGCTCCTCTGCCCTAGCCTTGAACAAGAACGCGAAGTCTGCCTCGTTACCATCCTGCACATCATCAAGCCCACGGAACTCACTTAGCGAGCCTGTGAAGTATCGGTACTGACGCAGTAGATCACCCTCGCGTACCTCTATCAGCTCGATGCCTGCTACTTGCAGTTGGATGTGTACACCGGACTGCACGAAGATAGCGTTAGCGTAGTCGAACTGCTTCTGCACGAACTCTACAACTGAGAGGTTCTTACGCATCTCCAACGTGAGGGCTGTGTCCACCACTGCCATCACCCTAATCAATGCCAGCTCTGTGTTGTCAGCATCGTAAGGGTAGCTCGTAGGCCCACTGGTGGGCACGCCATCGCAGGTTATGTACGGGTAGTCAGCCAGTCCCGTGTAGGACGCCACCGTGGGGCACTCACTCGGCTTGCTCATCTGAGCTAAGACTGGTGGCTCCACTACTGGGGGCTCTACTACGGGTGGCTCTACTACGGGCGGCTCTACGACCGGTGGCGCCACGACTGGAGGCTCCAAGACTACTGGCGGTATGTCTACCACTGTGCGTGGAGTGTACGGAGCGCTTCCTCCGCCTCCGCCGCAACCTTCCAGCACCAGAGATGCCACGAGCAGTACTAGTGCTACTGTAAATATCCTCACAACATATCCTCCGGTGTCCACAGGATCACTTCACCTGTGCGTTCATTGTAGTGGTCAGCTGTTAGGATGCGAGCACACCGTGCCTGCACTAACGCCGAGTCTTCATCGTCACCCACACTGCCGTAAGCTTCCAGTACTATGTCCCAGAGCTCATCTGCATCAGCGACTAGTACTTCCTGTGCGTACAGGCTCTTAGGTCCAACGCCTATGGCACCCTTGTATCCATCCGTGGAGTCACCAACGATAGTCTGCCAGCATAAGAACTGGTCAGCTTGTAGCTTAGTGATCTGTATCTCACCTACCTCTGGTCTATGCGGAGCGTACAGGGCACCCTCTATCGTGCGGAGATCCTTGTCCTCACTGATGATGATGGTGGCATAGTTCAGTGAGCCCTGCAGGATACCCAGCACGTCATCACCCTCTAAGCCTAGCCGTATGTCAGTGTGATAGTTGAGTGCCATGTAATCCTTCATGGGCTGAAGCATATCAGGGCGGCGGTCCACGGTACCCGCTCTGTTTTCCTTGTAGGTAGGAAGTATATCCTTGCGGAAGTTCTTATGCTTACAGGTGAGCGCGAGTATGCAAGAGGTGCTGCGGGTCATTGCCATCAGCTTATCTATCATCTCATCAACGTCAGCCTGTGCCTCGGACAGCTCACCAACAGTGCGTCCGAAGTCCGTCCACGTCTCGTGGCGAGCCGCTGCTTGAAACGCAACGATGTCTGCATCTATTAGTGCTGTCCTCATACCTTACTCCTAGTTCTGTAACGCTTCTTCTATCCAATCGTGATAGAGGTTCATGGGTGCTCGCTGGAACCAATCCTGAGGTCTCCAGAAGGTACACTTAGACTTAAGCTCAAGCTCACCATCCTCGGTGATGTACCGGCTGCATCCACCCTTGGTATTCCACAGGCGCAACGGTAGCTTAGCTGACCAGTCACCTACTACTTCCCAGCGGGTCCACATGCAGGCGTCATCCACAGCCTCAAGCAACAACTCACCACCAGCATTGGGAGACCCAAAGGTGATAAGAGTGGCAGGCATGAAGGATGCTGCTGCTAACTGAGCCAGCTGGCCGCCAGTGCCATGCCCACAGAACAGCCACGGCTTACTTGAGCCATCGTTCTGTGCCTGTGAGTAGTGGACTGTGTTGATCGCAGAGAATGCTGCGGGGCTCACGTAGGTCCACTTGTCCATCAGGTCATCAGCTATCTGGTACGGGTTGATCTTACTCTCGACAGGTGCGTCCTTGATAGACTGCAGGATCTGACGGAAGGTAACATTACCAAACTCCTGCTTCATGTTAAAGACAGCCACGTTGTGACTCGGTGTCTCGCCCACGTATACCCTGACGCCTTCCTTGTCTACCGTCTCGATGTAGTTATCCATCAGGTTCCCTAGGCGTTCCAAGGGCACATCAGTAGCCGCAGCCATGCAGGCTCGCGCTGCGTAGTAGTCCAGTCTAATGTTCTGCATCACACAACTCCTAAGCTAATGATAACGGCAGCTAGTACCGTCAAGACAATAACAGCACCGACTGTACACACGATGCACTCGGTCCAGATCTTTACCTTCTCGCATTTCTCTTTCATATAGTTCACCTCTGTGTAATCTTCTATGTACTCAGCCGCAGCGCGGAGAGTGTTAGGGTTGTCCTTCGCGTGACCTAAGGCTAGGTTACAGTGACTGCACAGGAGACCACGGACGCTGCCCTTGTTGTGACAGTGATCCGTGTGCACACCCTTGCCCATAGGGGGTAGGTCTACCTTACAGATCAGGCACCGGCCACACTGGTCAATGAACATCTGGTCCCACTGCTCCAGCGTGATGCCATACCTCTGCTTAAACTTCTGCACACGCATACAAGTCCTGCACTCATACCTTAGGCCATCCTTGTTGCTCCTATTCTTAGCGAACTCCGTGACAGCCGAGGCCTTCTTGCACACCGAGCAAGTCTTAGTGAGTGTCACACCATGTGCGTCCGATCTTAGCTTCTCCATCTATGGCTACCCTTAAGTTTAGTATCGCACCAGCCCTGTTAAAGGCCTTGAGTGATTCATCTGCTACCAACTGGGGTAGGCCGTCTGCATCCCTGACTTCAACCTGCCATTCATCGTGCACGTTAGCCACGAACTCGTAGTCCACACCAGCCACCAGGCCAAGCGCAGCAAGGCTTTCATCCAAACAGACCAAGGCCTGCTTCATAATGACAGCCCCTGCTGACT
>Ga0115000_10003641_pt1 | contig 12877 bp, 9 predicted proteins | sample ArcticOcean_MG_C_6_FD_89690 | JGI IMG/M metagenome (GOLD analysis project Ga0115000, IMG submission 89690) | Marine microbial communities from western Arctic Ocean - ArcticOcean_MG_CB8_128 | ecosystem: Environmental > Aquatic > Marine > Oceanic | place: Arctic Ocean: Canada Basin | collected... | reverse complement strand
TCAAACTCGAATCTACGCGCGTCAAACAAAAAAACTAAGGTGCCGGATGAGGCCAAATCTCAAATCTTGACGCCGGGCAATTGGGCATTCAAGTTTTAGCGATTTTTGGCCTTGTTAAGCCTAAATCGCTAAATTAGGTCTCAAAAGTGCTGAGGCTCCGGCTTCCCAGGCCACTGCCGGGCTTAGAGGACGGCAGGGCTGAAAGTACAGTAATTCGCGAAGCATACACTAAAAAAGAATTCGATGCCGGCCCCGGGCCCGGGCTGTCGAGTATAGACCACGCCTCCCGAGCCCCTAAAGTGTCTAGGTACCCTTTGCAATGAAAATTCGGGTTTAGCCCAATTTCTCGGCGGCGGAGGGGCCGTGGTCTATACTCGACAGGGGCCCGGGCCGAACTCAAATCTCAAATCTAAGCTACTAGCCAGTCTCAAATCTCACACCCACACCTAGAAACGGCCTCAAATCTCAAATCTCAAACCCCCGACCTCCCTCCTGAGTATCGATATCCAGGGCCCGCCCTCTACGAGTACTACCGTCACGGTGACTCGGACAACTTAGCCTGAGGACGGATCCCGGGGGCCGGGCCAACCATTCCCAACTCTGGACAGCGGGACAGCAAACAGCAACATGATATTACAACACTGCAGGCTCGTACGTGGAAGCGCCCTGGCACGTGGTTTATCATCTCTCGCCGTGCGGTTTCGGGCCGCTGGTCGGACCCCGGGCCAGCGGCGGCCCGGCCTGGGCCCGGGGGGCAGCCTGAGCCTCAGGCTGGGGGCGGCGTTCAGGTTAAACTTAATTTTGCAACTTGAACACGAATTTGAACTCGGGCGCAATGAACCCCCCTTACAAAACATGGGGCGTGGAGTTTCTTTACAGGGTCATTTGTAACGCTATCGAGGAGTAAGGCGATCGGCCGCCGCCCTAGGGACTGAGGACCGGACCTCTAGGTAAAACTAAAAATAGGTTTCAACTTGGTATAGATGATTTTTATCGGCCGCCTGGACCGTCCTGTCGAAGTTTACCCTCAGTAACTAGCCTGAGCTTATTTGACTATCCACGTTCAAGCTCGTTTATTGGGAGCCACCCGAAGGGGCCAATTTTACTATCACCCCCCTTCGGAGGCGCACCAACATCACGGCGACGTGCCGCTTTTATGGCATTCTTACAACCCGGCCCGGGGCCTTAACTGATACTACTGCTTTGCGTTGACCACGGCATTCAGAGCGCGAGCCTGCGGCAGGTTCCAGAGATGATTCCAGACCCAGGCTAAAAACCGTGTTCCTAGTGATTATTTACGTGCCGGGGTCTTTGTACACCGAGTATGACCACCCCCAAGCATGACCCCTGACAGATTATCCCCCCGCATTTATTGTCTGATTCCTGCTTCCCATTTTTACCTTCTCGAGAAAATACTTGGACAATCAACTCCGAGAGAGGCGCAGTTAAACTTCATTCCTAAATTTCAAATGCAAGGAAGGTTCATCATGTCCTAAAAGTGCCCTTCAAGAAAAAAGTGTGATCTTCTAGGACTTTCTTAAGGTCGGAGTGCTATCATGGCCTTATCTAGTATTTCTGCCCGGATTTGGGGGTAATCTGGGTACAAATTGAGCACCTTATTGCAAACTTCGATGGCCTCAACAAATCTCTTTGCCTTGAGATAATTAAATGCAAGCTTGAACCCAGCACTTGCAGATGCCCTGTGCTCAAGGCGCCAGGCCTACAGCAGAAGCCTTTGGACACTTAAGGTTTGAGATATTGCTCAAAGCGCAGTATTGTATTTCAGCACTGACTAAACCTTTTCGTACATCTCAGCGGCATCCTTATAAGAAGCTTCCCTCTCTCGGATAACACCCATGGTCTCCCATGCTTTACTACAACTCAAGTTGTACTTAAGGCAGCGATTGCATAGGTCCTCACTGAGGTCAAACTTTGACTTTTGAATATAGATTTCTGCGAGTAGCAAGTATCCTTGCTCAAATTCTTCTGCAAGCTCATGTGAGTAGGGCATTTTGGCAATGCGCTTCAATGCGTTGCGCGCCTTGGTCGTCGATTTATCAATCATAAATGCGGTGGATATGCCAAGCAGCGCAGGAAGATAGTCCTTCCGTTTCTCTAAAATTTCAATGAACATCTGAATAGCTTGGTCAATTTTTGCTTGTGATCGAATTGCGAGATAAGAGTATGCTCTAAGGACCTTAACTCTAATATATACGTCAACAGGAACATCGAAAATTTCCAATTCTTTGAGTAGGTGACCAACTGTCATATTAGTTTGCAAATCAAATTCATTCTCACTTTTCTCATCCCACCTATGGTTCGGCGGTTATAAAAGCTTCCAAAGCGGTGAGTTGAAACACGGTGTATATACTGAGGCTCATTCTCTGGGTTTAGGTATAGCTCAATCATATTCATAATAGCAAGTCCTCCCCATTTACTATCCCATCGTGCAAGGTTAAAGTGCTTAATGGCCGCAATTAGATTGTTTGAATAACGGCAATTGAGTCCTTTACAAAAGCGCAGACCCGGGTGCGAGAGTGCACGAGAGTCTGACTGTTCTGCAATTTCGAGGAAGCGAGGTACGTCGTCAAGTCTGCCGGCGCGGCGCAACAATCTAATTAGTTTACTAAGAGCAAGGTAGTTGCTGGGGTGTCGTTCCAGAATCTGACAAATTCTTTCAATCGCTGCCTCGTGATTCTGATTTTGAGATAGAAGATCAGCGAGAAGCATGGCGGAATCATCATGCTTGGGATTGATTCGTAGTATCGCCACACACTGCTGTTCACTTTTTTCTTGTTTATTTTGCTTGGCCCAAAGCCGTGCGAGCTGAAACATACACTCGTTGTTTACCTACGTTGCAATTTGTCCCGGGAACATAGCAAATTCAGTGTCACTAAGTTTACGTTATCTGCCTTAAGAGCATCTTGGTATGCAGCCAAGGCCTTGTCTCCAGGCTTATCCTCTTCAAGATAACAATTCGCAAGCTCGCAACATACTTTGACCATGACTCCCTTTTGTTCATTGATGACTTTAGGCGTCTCCGTGATTGAATTTACATTTTTTAGAATAAGGCGCTGTAAGTCGCGAGCCTTGAGGAGAAAACTGACTATAGCGTGCTTTGCGTCAGGCACATCAGCAGTGGCGGTTCCTTTGGCAGCACGTGCACGTACCTCGGCTAGGAGCAGTAGGGACTGGACCTCTTTGCTCATCTTGGGGGTTTCTGGTAATGAGCCCGCAGGCTGCAGTACGTATGTGAGGACCTTGGTGGCATTTCCATACTTCTTGAGCTTCATGAATAATGTAGCAAGATCATGTCTCAAACTTATGTCACCTGCATGGGCCTGAAGAGCAGTGACATAGTAGCTGGTCGCCTTAAGATAGTCATGTGTGGAAACAAGAGCATGGCCTATCTTTACGGCAAGTGACACATCATGTGGACTCAAGCTGTATGCATGTTCATAAGCTTCTATTGCGGCTTCAAGTGCCTGGATGTGCATGAAGGCAGCAGCAAGCTGCTCATATGAATGCGCGCTTTGACTGAAATTAACAAGATCTCGAAAGCACTGCATATAAGTGTGTTTGTCATGCCTTTCTGTGAGATAAAGATTCGCTTTAAAGTGCTGAACGCAAACGTACACCGATGAGGATTTAGGTACAGCATCTAGTATGACTACAGCCCTATCAAAGTCATTGCACTTTATTGCGAGCAAACTGCTGGACATAAGAACCCGAGCCTCTTCCGAGGTGCCCACAAACCGCACCCGAGCCTCCGCAAGAATACTTGCAGCTTCGGCGAATCGATTCAGTCCGGAGAGAACATTAGCGAGGTTAACAAATACAGCGACCCGCTCTGATACCGGAACTACACCTTGGCCGCTAACGATGTCCCTGATACCGGGTAACTGAATCGCATCATGCAAAATTTGTAAAGCCCTTCCGGGGTCTTCTTCGAGTAAATACAGCTCAGCCTTTACTAACGCATACGCGGGGGCTCTACGCACATGAAAATCACAGGCGGTGGCCTGATCGAGAGCACTATATGCCCCTCGAGTGTTCCCCTTGGTAAGAGCTAGCTGCGCCGCAAGAAGATGGGCCAAAGCAGACCGAGCGTCGCAATTTAGAGCGATATTTACCACTCGTGTTGCTGCTTCAAATTCCCCTAGCGTGAAATGAGTATGGGCTAGTATGAGGTATGGCTCTACTAATCCAGGAGCCTCGCGTGATATGTGCTCTAATATATCCATGCCACGGCGCACAGCGCTGCTCTGAGCAACTGCCCTAGCCTTGCCCACATGCATCACCTTGACGGCAAATTGTAAATGTAGAATATATTCCTTTGCCAATTGAATGAGAAAGTCAGGATTTAAGAGGAAGTATTTCTCATATGTGTCTGGTGCTTTGTAATTAGCCACGGATTTAAAATGAAGTACCTCAGCCTGCTCTAAAAATTCAGCATGCTTATTTGCATCACCAAGATGCCGCCACGCAAGGAGTGCTTTAAGAAAAGGCAAGTGGACTGATGGTTCTATGGATTCCGAGATAGCCACAAGAAAGTCTAGCTGCTGCTCTGCATCCCTAAGCTCACCCAACATAATATGACTGTAAATTGTTCCATAAAGTGCTGCAATATTAGTCTCATCACTTCGTCCAGCCTCGCGATAGCTTTCCATTGCGCTGTCATAGTCACACAGAATTGTCTTCTCGTAAGCCAGCTCCATTATGTAAATTGATGTTAATGAAGGATTTAATTGAATTGCTTTCTTGCAAATCCTAGAAATAAAATGCATGATTTCAGGCTTTCGATCAGTCAGGCGACTCAAAGTGCGGGCTGTTTTGTAAAAAAGGTCGGCATTTAATCCCTCGTATATTTCCATTGACTTGATCATTCGTCTAAGCTGTTCCTGAATAACTTGATCGTCTGCTTGCCGCACCATATGCATCAGAACGTTAAGACGCAGTCCCTCCATAGACTCCTCGTTTTGTAGCAAAACACGCTGAAGCGTCTCCGTCGCTTGCTCCCTGTCACCTAAATGAAATAACACTTCCGCTTTTTTTAAAAGAGCCGGGGTCCACGATTGGAGAGCAATGGCCTGGTTCAGAACATCTAATGCGCTTAGGTACTGCTTCATGAGTTCATAGTAGTACGCACGAGCCTACGGGGAGATTTGCTTATAGTTCGCTCAGGAAAATAATATTATTGTAGCAGACGTTGAGTATGTGCCATCAAACTCTCCAAGTCCCAAACAGATTCCTCGGAACCACTTGTTGCACCATCGAGTTGTCGAAGTACGTCTCTACCATCATCATGCCACGAATCCATTGGGCTAGAAAGTTGGACCCATGCCCAGAGAACATGGGCCTGTTTTTGTGCCTCGGTCTCTGCAACTGTATCAACTTCGATTACCTGGAAACAATACGACCTTAATATTTATGAGCTATGCACAGCTTCTCACGCTGAATTTGACTTTTCTAATGAGGCTGCGGGATGCCTTGAATTGCTCACACCGACGTTCATTACTTGTTGCATGGATACCGGCATACAAATGGAATTGAGCACAGAGCAAAAGACTTGGCTCAGATGCGCGCTCTGTCGCTCTCGCCGCCACGTTGGATAGTATCTCAATCTCTTGGTAGTCTATATTTTCAGCAAGTTTATGAAAAAAAAGTAGGGCCACGACAGAAGACAGTTCAACATCTTGTCTCGCCTTGAGGAAACTAAGTTCGCGTAAAGCTTCCCCTAGGCGTCCTCTCCCCTCTCCGCTCGGGGTGCTAATAGACATAAATCCTACGGCTATGGCGCGCCACCAATTAATTGAACTCGGGTCGGATAATCCCTTTGCGAGAAGCTTATTCGATTCGTGTTCCAGATGTCTAAGACGGAGATCTATTTATGCATGTTCTCCAGTTTACGCACCCCCAGAACCCACGACGCGCATAATGCGATAGTAGCGCCATTTTAGTAGTATGTGCGTCGAGGTTGCCGTTTGAATACCTAGTGCTTGTTTAATTAATCCCTTTATCTGACAGACCTTGTGTTACCACCTAGGTAGTAAGTATTAATTACCGCTCCATACATAAATAAACAATACAATGTCCGAAAGTACCTCTAGCTCTCCCAGCCGGCACTAGTCTTATAAAACCCTCCACCCATACTTCGGCAGTCTCCTGAAGTTTCTTCCGTTGCAGACCGCGTCTAAACGGACTCGATCTGGCAGAGATGAGCCAACGCATAAACCCGCACGTTAAGCCCTATACTTGCAAAGGCTATTAAATTGTGCTCAGGGTGACTATAAGAGTAGGGGGCGTTGGTATGTGAACACTACCAGCCCTAGTCCAGCAAACTGGCTCTGTGAGGCCGGAAAAGATACTAATCGAGGAGGCCGCGTCAAACCATGACGGGGCTTCTGAACGCGAGCGCGGTTAGCCAAGTCGCTTCAGAGCCTACTATGGGATACGATCGAGTCCCAATGTACCCTCCCGATGGCCCCGGGTCAATTGCCTGCTTTTCCAGGCCGGTATCTGGGCGCTAGGCCGATAAAACCCCCAACATTGTATTCAAGTTGTTTATGTATGGAGAGGTAGGTTACTAATTGGTATGTATATGTGCAGGGTCCGACGCAGAACATTTTGGTAAGTGTCCGGTAAGTGTCTTGGCCCGATTAAAAGTGTTTTTCGGGTAAGTGTCTGAACGAAATTGTAAGTGTTTGGATGGGTTTTAGTGGGTCACAACGTTCGGGTTTTCCGAGTCAAGCCGCTTTGCAAAAGGGGGCTAAAACATGAGTACAAACCGAAAATGCCCGGCGTATGGGGGTGTGTTCGGCTAGATGCACGTAGCAGGTGGCTATGTTACGGCGAAGGTGGGTTCAGGGGCGCCGATAGGGGCAGTCGCGCCCCAAAATGTAAGTGTTTCGACCAAACTTGAAATATAAGTGCTAGAGGCACGTGGTTTAGACTTTTCGTAAGTGTTTGGAGACCCCCCGGCGGGGGTGAAGTAAACGTTTGGTAAGTATTTGCGTCGGACTCTGTATATGTGTAGAGTATAGGTTGTGCGTATGCATGCTTGTTTTCTTTCCCCATGAAACGTCGGGTGACTGATATAGTGCCTCTCAGCCGCAGATAGAGCCTAAACTAGGTCCCTCAAGCGGCGTCCCGAGTTCCGAGTCGTCCTTAATGTGGCCGGCGGGCCCGGACCCCGCTGTCACGGTAATAGGCCGACTCGTCCGGACGTGCGCGGCATGGCCGCGGCGTGGCATCACGGCGTCATCGCTGGACCACACGTGCGCGCGGTCGTAATTCATCAGTACTAAATCCCATCTTCCGCCTGGGGAATCTAGTAATAAAGATGGCCCGGTTAGTCACGGTAATTCACCTAGTCACGGTGGACCGTGACCGTGACCGGCCCGACTTGGGGCCTCAGCCTGAGGTTAGCGGGCCCCTTCGAGTTGACATGATTGCCACTGCCATGGCTCATTCCGTGACGATATGGTTGGTCACTTCAGCTTCGGGCTCATATGACGATGACGATTGGGCCAATGAGTCATCTCTATATGATGACTGGCGAACTTTAAATGTATCATCATGATGATATTCATTGGTACTGAGTCCCCGGGCCCCAGAGAGGTAGCTTGGTAGTATCGCTGAACTCCCCCGGGCCCTCAGGCTGGACCGTAGGTTCACATTCTGCGATGAATATCACCTAGATACAGAAAGACCAATGATATTGGGAGAACTTGAACTTGAACGGTAGATTTGATGCGAAGAGTAAAAAATGCGCCATCTCCATCAAATCGCCGAGTTAGACCACGATCCCAATAACTAAGAGGCTCACGAACTCGATATCTATCGGCACACCAGTGGCTGCGCGGTGCGTAGATGGCCTTTCTGCGAGCAAAGCTCGTTCTAGGTGGTCGACAGCCATTTGCTGGCGCGATTGCGGCGCATGAGGGGCCACGCAGTGTAAGAGATCGTCGACTACCCGCTGAAAGAATGAGTTAGCCTGAAGACCTCCAACTGGTCGAGATAGACCCTTTGGCGCGTACCACTCGGAACGTCGCGTCGGTGCTGCGCGTCGTTTTCGCACTTGCCACGAGCTGCATAGCGTCGATCATTGACTCCAACCCCATGCCGCAACTGGCGCGGGCTGCCCAAGGCGCGAAGGAGCCGCTAGAGATAACGTACGCGAAAGAGCCGATTACCAGTGCGAAAACTAACGTCGCTGCTAATCGGCTCGGTAGCCGCCATGCGGCGGTGTCAGGCAGCTGTTTTGCATCGGAACGTCGTCCTGTGGCCACAGCAACAGTGCACGCCAGTGCCTTCACTTGCAGCGCATCGAAAGGAATTTCAAAGCCAAACACTTACGTTGGATTGACGGTGAAACTCGGTTATAGGGACACGTTTGCCACGGTTTGGTTAGATACGGTCGAAAAACCGAGCCTCTGAGTCGCTCCAAGTTCTATACAGGCAAATTTGTCCACAATGCCCCAGTACCCGTGGCGTCGGTCGGGCGGTAGGGGACGCCTGGAGCGACCACCTGGAGCTGCAGGCCAAACAGGCCGCCGCCGCAGCCTGACGTGGCACGAAATGCCACTGGCAATGGCGAATGACGGCGCCCGCCGGCGTGACAAGCCTGAGGGCCCGGCCCGGGGCCCGGGCCGCCGCCGCAGCGACCGCAGTGGCCGCGCCGCGGCAACCCAAGTGATTAATTGGGATGATTTTCAATTGATAGCCCGGACTCGGACCAGTCCTGAAGGGGCTTCCTAAAGATACAGCGACACTAGCTTGCCGGCGCGGGGCTGCCCCCCTCGAGATGGGGCGAGGTCGCTAAAGTCTGTTTTGGTCTACCAAGTTTACACTCACTAACGTGCGGGTATTCAACAAGAAAAACAAAACTCGCTTCTATGCTGCCAATTTTGCCCCCGAAGCCCCTTCGAGTGCCCATGACGTCGGTAGGATGCGTAGACGCGGCAACTTTTAGTGTAGGATTTCCCAACAGACCGCCTGACGCGGCACGAAACTGGCGCGCAGTTCGTGCGCAGCCCCTTCCGGTCCTTCGCTTGTTCAGGGCCCATGCTCCAGCAGAATGCCAGGCACCCCCACGGGGCATTCGCGCGCAATTTCTTCATTCGAACTATTAATTGAGACACGCTACGGCACTGGAATTATCCGAGTTACGACCCCTGGCGCAACGTTCGCAGGCCACTAAAATTTTCACACCGAAGTCCCAGGATAAAAGGGCCAACCCAAAGCCGAAGGGCACTATGATGAATCTCCAGCTCAATATTCCTCAGCCAAAGTCACCGGATTTACGTATTTCTGGCCCCTCAAATGTGGTTCTGGGGCCTTCGAAAGGGACCCCCCCCCGTGTCAAATTAGTATCCCTGTGTCCTTGGATGTCCCTGAGTGTCCAACGCGCCGGATTACGACGTTTGGGCTACCAATTGAGAATCTCCCGAATTTGGGTTCCGAGTGCACCCAAAAGCGCGCGCCAGCCCAGGCATATGCAGGGTTTTCATACTACATCCCGATGCCAAGATACCAAACCCCACGCAATTTAAGTCCAATCTAGTGGTCGTCAAAGCCCGTTCAGGCCGCAGCTAAGTCCGCAGCTCGTCACAGCAGCCACACGCGGCATTGATAATGACGGGCGTTCGTGGCCTCTCAAGGCACTCGAGCCACCTCGACGACATTTTAAAAGGGGGAAGTTTGTTGTCCGGGCGACTGATTTGATGAAGGCGCCGATAAGATTGTAATTGTTTCTGAGCCCAAGTAACAGTTGGCTCATAAAAAATCTCTGGAGATTGTATAGGTGCGCTGGGCTATTTCTTTGCTATACTAGGGAATCCATTGGGCTTTGAAGTAATGAGGCAAGTAATCCTCTATTGCAATCACTTTCGCCTCTGGTGGCCAGTAAGGCCCTCTCCTAGGTTCGGGAACACCCCCACTCTAGATGAATTTGCCTTGGGCCCTCTTGTTGCCCTGCCGGTACTTGTGCGCTGGGTTTTCTTTTCTCGCATCGACCTCTTATGATAACACCCAGAATTGTTGTCGACTGGGCAATTAGCCATCTCAGCCACAGGGACTTCCGACTTTTTAAAGCTATTGCTAATCTCCTGCTGTTCCTGACCGTGTAGAATATTATCTCGGCAGTCCACACAACATACAGTCTCGACGCTCGCTGAGAACTCCGTTGTGGTCGGATTTGCTGGAGTCCATCGAGCAATACCCAGGGCCTCTACCTTTCCAGCTGCGTGCACGTAGACATGACGTACTCTTTCAGATCGCTCTAGTGCTTCAGCAATTATCCGAATTCCGTGGGGCGTGATCCTGTTTCCGCGAAGATCAATAGTGCTAATGTTGGACTTGCCCGCCAACACTGATGCTAAGGCATGAATCCCATCATCTGATATCATGTTGTCCCGGAGAACAAGCTGTTGGATTGACATATCACCACGCAGAAGTGCTGCAATTGCATGTAGCTCTTCATCAGAGATCGACGACTCAGGAAGCTGTATCACGCCAAGTTCTCCTGATTTTTCTCTATTACTCACAATGTCAGGAAGACTGGCATTTTTAATAGAATGGACATAGCGCAGTAGGGTACGTCTTTTGGCCTCTTCTTCGAGGTGAAGCTTTTCCTGGACAAGTGCACATTTACGTGCAACATGCTCGATTCGTTGTTCACAGTCTCGCAAATCCCGGTACAAAATGTCCCTGCCTTCTTCCTGAGCCATCAACATGCCATAACATCTTCCTATATGTTCAACGAGCAACTCCCTAGTATTGGGTGAATTCTGCGCACGTTTGAGTATCTTATTTGCATCGTGCGCTTCAAGCCAAACGCTCAAGTTTGCTTTCTTGCCTTTGAGCAAGATTAAGTCTGAAGTGCTGGTGTCTAGTATAAATCGACCATTTGCTTCAGCATGGTGGGGACTTCCTTGAACTTGCTGGGGATGATCAGAATGCTTCACTTGGAGGACTTTGGCCGTGTTAGGTTGAACGTTTGTTTGCCTGCTGTCCAAAAGTGCATCAAATCTAGCCTTTGTTGAGTCTAGCTCCTCTTGTTTCATCCTACTAGCCTGTGATATGATACGATTAGATTCATTGGCATCATCTAGTTTGGCTTGTATCTTGGATAGATGATCATTTGAAGTCTTTAGCTGTGCCTCAAGTTTTCGCATCTCCTCTGTTCGCACAACTTTGGCTTCTTCATCTGTCTGCATCTTGTTTAAGAGAAACCCAAGGCGGCCACTAAAGGTCTTGACCTTTTCCACTGCAGCTCCTTTTTCTTCACGCTCTTCCAGCTTTAGGCGAACCTCTTCACGACAACGAGATGCCAGCACAGAATTATGCTTTCTGACTGCTCGCAGCTGGTCTTGTAATATCTTCTTGTCGAGTTCAGCTTTCACTCTGCCTCGTCCTTCTCTTGTTGCTTCTTTTAGTAGCCTTGCATTTTTCTTCGATAGTGCTACTGCTTCAGCTTCCCGCTTATTAAGCTCCTCCATAGCCCGAGTTTTACTGAGTTCTGCTAGTTTTAGACGCTCAAGCAGCTGAAAAACCTTTTCGGCCATTTCACGCAATTGGTCACCACTGTCTCTTGCCTCTGCTTCTATGCGGAGTCTTTCAGTATCAGCAAGATTTGACCGATTTCTAACTTCTTTGAACTCTTCCATCAGGTTATTAAGGTCAGCAGTCAGATTGCGATTGCTTTCTTCTTTCATGCGACGGTTGCGTGTTTCCACCTGTAGGTGTGTGTCCAATTCCACGCTTTTTGCATGCAACTGGCGTAGTTTCTCTTCCATGCTACTTACCTGATCCTCTGCTAAACGCTTAACTCTATCTTGTGCCTGCAGCTTCTCGAGTAGCTGGTACTGTTTTTCCTTCCGGACTCGCAATTGTTCGTGGAGTGCCTCCAGCTCAACTTGAGCTTTGAGCTTCAACTCTTGGTTCAAGGCATTGAGTTGATCCATCTCAGAACGCAGAATACGTACTTCGTCTGCGCGGAGTTGGCCTTCATGTGCTGCTCGATTCGCCATCTCTTCGTGCGTCTTTGCGGTGGCAAGCAGAGTTCCATATTTTGTCTTCAGTAAATCCAATTCGCTACCGTAGTGTTGATTTTCCGCACTTAGCTTCGCGCTTTGCGCTTCTTCGGTCTCCAACAAACGTAACAACTCTGAATTCTGATCAGTTATGACCCTTAGCTGCTTATCCTTCTCAACACCTTCTGTTTTCATTGATGATAACTGGGCATCCGCAGTCCGAGATCTACTTAGTAAGCGAAAGTTCTCATCGCGCAGCGTTCGGTTGTCATTTTCGGCCGCAACTTTTTCCAGCTGTATGGCGTTTGCATCCTCCTCGACTCTATCCAGATTACGTAGCAGCTGGACATTCTGATCATTCAACATACGCAATTGCTGCTCCTTCATTGCTAGGGCATCGTTCGCCCGAGTTTCGCGTGACCTTTGTAGATCGTCGATCGTCTTCGGCGGCGGCCGGCGAGAATCCATTCTAACGCGGATAAAAATAGGGAGCTGTTACCAAATGCCTATTATTATGGTATATGCCCCCATTACATGTACCTACGGTAGTAACGGCCCGGGTCTGTGCAAGCGTATCCGGGGTGGCGGGTTTTCACAAGTAACCCGCCCGCCCACCGCAGTGTCTCCGCCAGCCGTTTTGGACCTCTAACTCAAGACTATAGGATCCGTTGGAAGGTACAGTAAACGTTTCTGAAATGCCAGTGGGCCCGTCATAGCAATCCGCATGCCCGACTGTACCAAAAAAAAGCTAGGGATATTAACGCGCTAGAGGCTATTACGGCCTTACGACACGATGTTGGCATCACGTTTTTGACGCAGCAGCACATTCGTTCGCGCTGCTG
>Ga0115000_10003640_pt1 | contig 12877 bp, 11 predicted proteins | sample ArcticOcean_MG_C_6_FD_89690 | JGI IMG/M metagenome (GOLD analysis project Ga0115000, IMG submission 89690) | Marine microbial communities from western Arctic Ocean - ArcticOcean_MG_CB8_128 | ecosystem: Environmental > Aquatic > Marine > Oceanic | place: Arctic Ocean: Canada Basin | collected... | reverse complement strand
CCGCATAAAAACGTACTTCATTGCGGTTCCTTTGAGAAGATGCCCACTGCTTTTTTTAATATGTCACGTTCCATACGAAGACGTTTATTCTCTCGTCTCAACTGACGTAACTCCTCATCCTCTGGACTCAAGCGGCCTTTGCCCGGAAAAGGATCGATTTTCCCTTCCTCAGACTTCTTTTTCCAACGGTGCAATAAACTCTGGCCAGTTCCTAGCTCACGAGCCACCTCAGATATAGGTCTGCCCTCTTCAACGATCAAGCGGACCGCTTCAATTTTATACTCTTTTGTATACTGATTGCGTTTCTTTCCCATACAGAACACCTCCAAAAATGATTATATTCTTCACTTTCTTGGTGTCCACTTTTACTGAGCAAGATCAAAACTCGCTTGGTGGCAAATTTATACGAACGATTGGGATCTTAAGAGCACGCACAAAGATAGGCCTGATGAATCTGGCCTACAACATGAAACGCTACGTTTACCTGACAAAAAACAAACCAGCTCATGCCACAGGATAAACGCTAGTAGGACGAAAACCTGTGTCCTCACTGAGGAAAACAGGCTGAAAAAGACTCAAAATATCTAAGACCAACACCCTGCTCCGGTGAAATATGCAGGTCAAAACGAACAAAGGCTCAAAATACCTCTCAAACCATTATTTTTAGAGGTGCCCTTGAGTTATTACCATCCTGACAATTATCGTTTTCGGTTTCGTTCAAAAGGGTTATATTCGCGCCTAGCCCTTGCAGCTTCACTTGGCCCCGCCTGGATTCCTTTTGGTGCAACTGGATATGCAAACGTGAGGGCTAACGCATCCCCAAAATCAGGTGAGGCCAGCCCTCGTTTTTTCATGTCCTCCTTCTTCTCCAATTGGAGTTTGTTCGTAGGAGTGAATCCATACTCAACGCCAATCAGGTCGTCCAGGAGCTCTCTCTTTCGGGATCGCTCCACCTTGAAGCCATTCCTTCATGTTGCCCCACATCTCTGCCCTCTTGTTCATGTACCTGCCGTCCTGGGCATTGCCCCCAAAGTTCACTTCAACACGGGCGACACAAAGCTGTTTCAATCTATCGATCACACCTCCACCGACTCCGCCACCATCCACGAAGACAGCATCAGCTATCTACAGAAACTTCTCGCCTCTGTTGCATATTGACGACCATCTGGTCCGGTCTCAAACCTCAAAGGTAGGAGTACCGTTTGCATGCGGTCCTGCCAACGCGAGATGAGCCGCCTCATGTGTTCGGACTTCTGCGTTTTTAGCCTGTAATTGATGTAAAATACGGCGTTCGTTTTCAGTGAGCTGCAGTTCGGTTTTAGGGCCGGTACTTTGAGAATTAGAATCTTCCTCGCCCTCGCTTTCCGGTGCTAGAGTTTCCAGAGCTAGAATTTTGGGCAAGTTTTAAAGATGTCTGAGAAAGGTCAACTCTATCCTGAGTGATGTCTTCCTGAAGAGCCTCTTACCTTTCTTCTTCTTCGCAATCCTAGCAACTCAGGGACTTCTGAAGAATATGATTTGAGGATGTGCTAGCGTTATTTGAGCTTCCATATCAAATCTCCAATTTTGGGCGTACCTCTAAGTCGTGGTCTCATCGGTAGAAAACTTTAAAACTTTAGCCTCAAATTAAAAAAATGAAAAATTTTTGTGTTTTTTAGTTTTAAATGAAAAAAATATTTAACCAATTGAGTTAATTGATCATAAATATTCGTATCGCCATGACCCAGTAAACTTGAATGTTCATAGGTCTCGCCAGCCCAAAACGAAAAAACAGTCGGTTTTCTTGACAGTCGATATATATTTTGATATATAACGATACATCGCTATATAAACATAATGGTGGCGCGTATGACCTTGTTCAAAAAAAATCTAGGGATAGTTGCAGGCTTGTTACTAACATTTCTTTTGTTACAGATTCCCGGTGCATTGGCTGACGAGTTACGAGTTGCTGTGGCCTCCAATTTTCTATTGCCTATAAAAGAGTTGTCTAGAGAATTCGAAAAAAACACCACAAATAAAGTCGTCGTGATTTCAGCTTCGACGGGCAAGCTCTATGCTCAGATCAAGCAGGGAGCCCCTTTCGATGTTTTGCTGGCGGCAGATTCCCTGCGACCTGAACTTCTGGAAAAAGAAGGGATAGGTGCTCCGGGGTCTCGCTTCACTTATGCAGTAGGAAGGTTAGCTCTATGGAGTGCCAATATTAAACTTTTTTTGAAAAACGATCTGCAGGTTTTAAATCAAAAAAATTTCCGATACCTTGCAATTGCCAATCCCAAAACAGCTCCTTATGGAAAAGCCGCTGAGCAAGTTTTAAGAAAAAAAGGGTTTTGGAATCAGCTTCAAACAAGGCTGGTTCGCGGAGAAAATATCTCTCAAACTTTTCAGTTTTTGGTGACTGGAAATGCAGATATAGGTTTCATTGCCCTCTCTCAATTAATGAGAAATCAAGGTCAACTCAAGGGTTACTCTTGGAAAGTTCCTTCTGAATGGCATGACCCTATTCGGCAACAGGCCATATTATTAAAACGGGCAAAAACGAATAAAGTCGCGAAGGAATTTTTAAATTTTATAAAAAGTAACCGAGTGCAAAAAATTATAGAAAGCTATGGCTATTCTCTAGAACGTTAATAAAAAAACAATGGATATAGGCACTCTCGACTCAGGTCCAATCTGGCTTACCTTACAGCTTGCAAGTGTGACGGTTATCATACTCTTGGCTATTGGGACTCCTATGGCTTGGTGGTTGGCGCATACCCGTTCCAAAATGAGAGTTGGAATAGAAGCGCTTGTGGCATTGCCTTTGGTACTGCCACCTACCGTGCTGGGGTTTTACTTGTTGATCCTACTGGGTCCTAATGGCTGGATTGGCGGCCCTGTGAAAGCTTTAACTGGATCGCCACTCTCTTTCACTTTTACAGGATTGGTATTTGCTTCAACTCTTTACTCTTTGCCATTTGTCGTACAGCCATTGCAAAGCAATTTTGAATCGATTGGCATTACTCCTATGGAAACCGCCGCTTCATTAGGAGCATCAAGGTGGGATGCTTTTTTTTCGGTAATACTTCCCCTGTCCCGACGCGGTTACCTCACCGCAACGGTTTTAGGTTTCGCCCACACTCTTGGGGAGTTTGGTGTGGTATTGATGGTTGGGGGAAATATTCCAGGAAAAACAAAAGTTATATCCATTGAAATTTATGATCGCGTTGAGATCTTAGAATACACACAGGCGCATATACTTTCAGTTGGGCTGCTATTGTTTTCATTTATCATTCTGCTCACGGTTTATTCCATTAACAAAAAATTACCGGTACATGTCTCATGACGGAATTTTTGAAAGCCACTTTTAAAGTCAATTATCTAGGATTTGCTCTAGATGTCGATTTGAAGCTACCTGCATCGGGAATCACGGTTGTCTTCGGTCCGTCGGGCTCTGGTAAAACCACTTTGCTTCGTTGCCTAGCGGGTTTGGAAAAATCTGGAACAATGGAAATTGCTGGAGAAATTTGGCAAAACGAGAATATTTACATCCCAGTAAATCAACGGGCAATCGGAATGGTTTTTCAGGACTCCCGCCTTTTCCCACATCTAAATGTTCGCGACAATCTGTTGTATGGATATAAACGTAAACCTGTTGATTCTCGGAGGCTGCATTTGGAAGAAGTGATGCATGTTCTGGCGTTGAAAAATTTAATGGTGCGCGGCATCGAAAAATTATCCGGCGGAGAAAAACAACGAGTTGCGTTGGGCCGAGCTCTGCTCACCAGTCCAAAACTTCTTCTAATGGATGAACCTCTAGCTGCGTTGGATGCTCAGAGGAAAACCGAGATCATTCCATTTATTCGAAAAATAGAAAAAGAACTTTCTATTCCCATTATTTATGTCACTCATTCAATGAGCGAGGTTTTGCAGCTTGTCGATACCATGGTGATTTTAAAAGAAGGCAAGGTCGTGAAATGGGGGCCGGTGGGAAAAGTTTTCGCCGATATTCAACTGCGCAACGCCATTGGCGATCAGCATTCGGGTGCGGTCCTTGATACCACTGTTTTGGAACACGATACGGAGTTTGGAATCACTCGCCTCGACTTTATGGGGCAGGAATTGAGCGTACCTCTTCAGAGTATTCCTCAGGGAAAAAGCCTTCGAGTGCACATCCATTCCAAAGACGTAAGCTTGGCTACGCAACCGCCTGATGGATTGACCAGCGTGCTCAATATCTTAAAAACAAAAGTCAAAAAAATTGGAGAGAATGTGGGTTATTCGGTAGATATAGAGTTGGATGCAGGTCGTCCTTTGCTTGCCACGATCACACGAAAGTCTTTATCCAACCTAAATTTACAAGTCGGACAACCCATTTATGCTTTTATAAAAGCAATAAGAATGATTCATGATAGTGAAAGAATTTAACTTTATTGGAGGCCTAAGTTTCTTAGCGGCACGCAGACCACCATTGGTACATTTGCCTAGAGTAGAAATTAAAACTTCATATACCCGAAAAAAAAGAACGTAGCCTGGTTCATGAGGCAGTTTCCCGAATGGTTTTAAGCGGTTTATCATTAATTACATCGAGACTGCTCAAAATTCCCGTGATAACGGTGAGTAATACACCAAAACAAAATGCCCAAGCGATAATCTCAGGTTGCCAATGCCAAGCAGATTTGATTATGTATTTCATAATAGCCCAGGAAAATCCCTGAGCTAGTAGAATGCCCACCAACGCCGCAATGATTCCCAAGGCTGCGTATTCGAACCCTAGTATAGAAGCCACCATTTTTCTTTTTGCGCCGAGTATTTTTAATACTGCTGATTCACGCAACCGTCGATACTTGGTCGAAGCGATTGATCCGGAGAGGATTAACAATCCTGCCGCTATGGCGAATCCGGACATAAAGTCTACCAAGGTTGTCAGTTTAGCTACGGTTGATTCAATGGTCTTGACGATGTCGCGTGTACTGAGAGCGGTGATATTTGGCAATGCTTTAACAACGGCGTGTTGAAGCTGTAATTCTTTTTCATCGGGAACGTGAACGGTGGCGACATAGGTGAGGGGTGCGTCAGCGAGTGCGCCGGGTGAAAAAATCATATAAAAATTGGTTCGCATATTTCGCCAGTTTACGCTGCGGATGCTAGTTACTTTTGCTGAGACAGGGATGCCTTGAATTTCTATAGTTAACTGCGATCCGATTTTTGCATTTAACCTTTTTGCTGCATCTTGTTCGAGGGAGACTTCAGCATTTTTTGCCCGCTCTTCATCCCACCACTGGCCTTCGATAATTTCATTATCTTTAGGAGGTGAGCCTGCCATATAAGTCATAGCAAATTCACGGTTTATGAACCATTCCTCTCGTTGTTTGTCTTTGTATTTCCAGTTAGCGATGAGTTGATCATCTATGCTGTGTAAACGCGACCTCACCAGCGGGGTCAAGTTGCGCTCAGCTTCTGGCGCAACTTGATCGAGTACCCAGCTGAACGTTTCTTTTTGGTCTTTCTGGATATCGATGAAAAAATAATTAGGCGGTTTCATTTCCGTATTTTTATTCAACATGGCCAGCGTATCCATTTGCACTAGTCTCACGGTGAGGATAAGCATGATGCCCATTCCCAGACAGGTGATGATCGATACGGCCTGGTTGTTCGGACGTTTGAGATTGGATATTCCATATTTTCTTGCAAGAGAATCCGACTGCGGCAACATCTTGAGTAACTTTAAAAGTAGTACCGAAGCCAGCATAAACACGGCAATTGAAATTCCAAGTGCAGCGAAGAACACCAGTCCGCGTTTCACAGACCCGGCCTGCCAGCAGATCATAGCTGCAAGACCTATGCTCACGGTCAGTCCAGCCAGCCAGCGGTCTTTGCGACTACCAGAGGTGAGTTCTTCTTCCTCGAAGCTGCGGCGAAAGAGTCGCAGGGGGCGCGTACGCACAGCGCGTAGCAAGGGCCATAGGCAGAACAGAAGTGTGGTTGCAACGCCGAGCAGCAAAGATTGTAAAGAGGGCGCCCAGTAAAAAACGGGTTCGAGTTGATAATTGATCAGCCCTTCCATTTTAGCAGGCAACAAATAGGTCAGAATAAAACCGAGAGTAACTCCCAGCAAACTGCCAACTAGCCCCATCAAAAGGGACTGTAATAAATAAACCTTGAACAGGGTACGAGAAGATGAGCCGAGACAATTCATGATTGCTAGGGTGTCGAGTTTTTGTGCCATGAAAGTACGAACGATCATCGCGACCCCGATGCCGCCCATAAGAAGCGCGATGACGCCCAACGCGCCGAGGTATTGTCCCATTCGATCAATAGAGCTGGAAAGCGAAGATTGCACATCTTTATAAGTTCTGATGGAGATGGTTTTATCGGGCAAGCCGAGTTCCAGAAGTACCAGTGCTTTTTCCAGTTCGATGGTGTTCGGGAGTTTTATTAAAGTGCGGTGCTTTATCCGACTGCCGGGTTGGATCAAACCGGCTTTATCCAAAGAGTCTCGGGAAATGAATAGCCGGGGTCCAATACTAAAAGCGCGAGAGATGCGGTCGGGCTCGGACAGCACAATGCCAGTGATTTTTAATTTGGTTTTTCCCAGAGAGAATTCATCACCAAGGCTCAATCCTGTCTTTATAAGGAAAGAAGGTTCGACCACTGCACCGTTGCCCGAAAGTAACTCTTGCAAGGGCTGATTTGGATCGCTCCTAAATTCTCCGTAGAAAGGATATTGCGGACCGATCAACGGAATAGATTTCAGCTCTGTTATTATGGAACCGGACTTTTCTGGCGAATCTGGATTTTTAAATTGCGCCATGCCGTGCAGTTCTTTTAGAAATAAAAACTGGGTTCCCAAGGGTAAGATTTTATTTTGGTAGGTGATATCATCTTCGCCTTGTTTCCAACTGCCCTTGATGACGATATCGGCCGCGAGGAGTCCTTTGGATTGCCCTTGGATGGTTTCCTGCACCATGTTGGAGAAACTTTTTACTGTCATCACGGCACCCACGCCGACGGCAATACAAAGAATAAAGAAGAACATTCGCTTCCAGGCACCGCGCGACTCGGCCAACATGAGCGCGATCAGTTGGTTGAAATTGAGTTGATTCATAGTTCTGCTATTTTTCGATCGGCTATGATTTCTCCGTCTCCCAAGGTCAAAATACGCTGACTTTGATCGGCGACCTGAGACTCATGGGTGACGAGGACAATGGTGGCTCCCTTTACTCGATGTAGATCCTTTAATAATTCGATAATGCGGTCACTGTTCTTTGAATCGAGGTTGCCAGTGGGTTCATCGGCAAGAATGATCTCAGGATCATTGACGAATGCGCGTGCCAGAGAAAGACGTTGTTGTTCACCGCCAGATAACTGTGCCGGGTAATGATGTTGTCGGTCTTGTAACCCTACTGTGCTCAACAGATCTTCGGATTTTTTTATCGCACCGGGTGTTCCATTAAGCTCTGCGGAAAGTACAACATTCTCCAAAGCAGTCAGGGTTGGTATGAGATGAAAATTTTGGAAGATGAAGCCAAATCGTTTTCCACGTAGCACGGCCAGTTCGTCTTCATCGAGTTTCGTGATATCCTGCCCGTCTATATTGATGGTTCCGTCAGTTGGGGTGTCGAGTCCGGCAATCAGACTGAGCAGGGTGGTTTTGCCGCTACCCGAATGACCGGTGATGGCTATAAACTGTCCCGTCGGAATGTTGAGATCAATGGATTTTAGAATCTCTACTTTATGACCGCCGCCGTACAGGGTTTTTATCAATCCGGATATTTTTATCAAAAGCTTGGTAAATTTATGGTTAATGATTAGAGCTTATTGTATTACAAAATTATGCGAAATATTTTATTAAACCGAATTACTGGCTATGTATTGGTGGGATTGCTAATGCTTACGGGGGAGGTATTTGCAGCCGACACAACAAAGGAGAAAATCGTGGTTCTTGCATTAGGGGATAGTTTGACTGCCGGATTCGGTGTAGACGCAGAAGAGAATTTTCCTTCACGTCTACAGGAGAAAATCGATAACGCTGGGTTGATATGTAAAGTGGTAAACGCAGGTGTGAGCGGAGATACCACTGCGGGAGGTGTGCGCCGTATCAACTGGTTGATGAAACACAAACCGCAGATCGTCATCCTTGCATTGGGTGCCAACGATGGATTGAGAGGACTTTCGACAGAGGAAATGCGTTCAAACCTTGAAACCATGATCCGTATTTCCCAAGAACACGGTGCCCGTGTTTTATTGGCGGGTATGAAAGCATTACCCAACTATGGAGAGGACTATATTTTAAAATTTGAGTCGGTTTACCCGGAACTGGCTAAAAAGTATGACCTGCCCTATCTTCCATTCTTGCTGGAAGGCGTTGCAGGTGTCAGGGAATATACGCGGCCTGATGGACTGCACCCGACGGGTTCTGGTTATAAAATCATAGCCGATTTGGTTTGGCAACATTTGCAACCGATGCTGAAGAAAAAATAGCTAAGGTTTCATCCATTGCATCAGTTTTTCGTAACAAGCTCCTGATTGTAAAACTTTTAAGGCAGCATCAAAACCTTCCTGTGGGGTTTTGAAAGTATCTGACAAGTTGCTCAAGCACGCAGCTTGGCTGGCAATTTGAATAGATGCTGGTCCCTTCCCGTTTTTTAAAGCGCTTTCTCCCATCTCAGCAATGGATTCGCGTTTAGACTCTATCTCTTTTAGCGATTCATGAGATTCTATAATTTGTGTGGCTGTTTCTTCCTGATACATTTCTGAATATTTTAGCGTGCGGGGTTGAGCTTCGCTGTATTCATTCTGAATGAAAACTTTAGCTTCTTTATGCACTCCGAATAGAGTGGTGCCTTCCATTCCGTTGCCGACAATGACCCTGTCGAACGGGCTGCGTTTTCCGATTTCGGTTAAGGACACTTCGTAACCGCGATGAAAGTAAGTGGTGGCGAGAAAGTTTTTGTTGTCCGCTTGTAACGGCATGAGAATTTTTTCCAGTGTTGCCAGCATCGGACGTTTGACAATTTCTGTTCGCATCGATCGAAGCTTTTCCAATGCAGGATGAGTGTCGGCAGTACTGAGATAACCGAAATTGAATTTTTCGATTTGTTTAATACGTTGCTCGCCATTTCCGGATTTTGGAAGCTGATAATGATTGACCAATAAATCTTCAAATGTGATGCCGAATTTTGGTGGTAAGGGTAGAGCGGAATGACCGTAAGTCGGCAATCCTAATTCAGCAATGACGGGGATGGCATAAAATCCGAAATAAGGGATGCGTTGAAATCCATCAAACGGATCAGCGATTTGCAGGAGGCTATCAATAGCAATTTTTTTAAGAATTGTTCTTTTTTGCAAGGCTCGCCAGTAACCGATGTTTTCTGGGACGGTTTCAACTTTCATGCGCGCAGCGATGAGGAAGACTCCAATCCGTACTTCCGACACTTCGCCGTCCAATATCAAAGATAAAGCATCTTCTGCTTCTTCTTCGGTGAGGTCTTTGCTCAATTTAGGGCCAGCGGCAATTTTTTGCAGATAGGCCTTCATTCTATTCTCAGATGACATTTCGGTCATTGGTGCGGGAATCCTTATTAAGTCAGCTCTATTTAGAGTATGATAGAACCTCTGTTTTTAAACCCAATTTATATCGAGAATTAATGCCAGTTTCTTGTCCAACGGATCATACCATTTTAGATAGATCGGTATCGAATCAAGCCATTCGAGTGCTTTTAGTTTACCCGAATACTCGTGAAGTAGCTCTTGCCAACCTTGGTTTTCAACAGGTTTATTCCTTATTAAATTCCATCGAAGGTGTGGAGTGCGACCGCTATGCATTGCCAACCGATTGGAAGCCGGAAATGGAAACGCTGAGTGAGATGGATTTGCGATCCATGGACATGAATCGTCTCCCTGCCGATTTCGATATCATTGCATTTTCGATTTCTTTCGAGCCGGATTATCTGAACACAGTCGTTGCATTGAAATACTTCAATATCCCGTTAGACCGGGAGAAACGCGATGATTCCTATCCGATGATTGTTGCAGGAGGTTCGGCAATTTTCATTAATCCGGAACCTTTAGCTGAATGCATGGATGTGCTGTTCATCGGTGAAGGTGAAGGCATGGCTAATACCTTTTTTGATACGCTTCTTAATACCTCGGAAGAGAATAAAAATACATTTCTCGAACGGGCTGCAAGTCTCCCCGGAATTTATGTGCCTGAATTTTATAATCCAAAAATGGAGGCCGACCGGCAGGTTGGTGTTTCCACATCTTTTGGTGCTTCTCAGCGCGTGACGCGCCATTGGGTGACGGACGAGGCATCTCTTTGCACGCATTCTGTGGTTCATGGAGAAGACTCAACGTTTAAGGATATGGCATTGATGGAAGTCACTCGCGGTTGCATATGGGCTTGCCGATTTTGCACGGCAGGTTTCATTTACCGTCCACCCCGTCTCCCCGACTTGGATAAAACCTATGATTCGATGACGCGGCATCTAGAGGGGCAAGGGGAAATGGCTAAAACAGTCGGTTTGGTCGGTCCGTCGGTGACGGATCACCCACAGCTTCCCGCTTTAGCGAAACGAATTACGGATGAGGGGAAAACACTTTCATTTTCTTCGTTGCGAATGGAAACTCTCACCGATGAACTTGTTGACCTCATCCTCAAGAGCGGACAGAAGACTTTGACGGTTGCTGTAGATGGTCCATCTGAAAGAATGCGCGATGTGATCAATAAAGCGGCGACCGATGATTTTATTGTAGAAAAATGCGGGTTCCTGACTCGTAAAGGAATTTTACATTTAAAAATTTATTCCATCATCGGCTTGCCACACGAAACCGATGACGACATCGAACAATTCATTCGTCTGGTTGAACGGGTTCAGAATGTTTATGTTGATGAATGCCGAAAACATGGACGAATTGGTCGAATCACGATCAGCTTGAGTCCATTGGTTCCAAAACCGGGAACGCCGTTTCAATGGCATCCGATGGAAGAAGTAAAAAGTTTAAAGAAAAAATTTGCCCGCGTGCGAAAAGCATTGGGAAAACTACCCCACTTGAAAATGAGCTTTGGCTCTCCGAATGAAGCTTATTTGCAGACTTATCTTTCGCGTGGAGATCGTAGTGTGCATGAGTTTTTCAAAACTTACTTGAACAATGGTCACGATGCAAAAAGCGCGTTAAGCAAACATTCGGTGAAATCTTTTGTATATCGACAATACGAAAAAGACGACTATCTGCCCTGGGATATTGTCGATCATGGTTATCGCAACGGATTTTTATGGGATGATTATCAGCGCGGCCTGAGCGCCGGCCACACCCCTGTCTGCGATACGGCTATTTGCCATATCTGTGGCATTTGCTAGCCGCTTGGGGCCATTAGGTCTATTCCTGTCAAGCTGACAGCACCCTTTGAGTCTATTAACAATAGGTCGCTGGCTTTGCCTGCCTCGGAAGAGGCCGAACCACCTCTGGAGATAGGTCTATTCCCGTAAAGCTAAAAAGATCGCCGAGCTTCTGGATTTAAGTTGTGCCTTTCCTACTAACACGTATATTGCGCTGATATTTTCTTTATATATAGTGTCAACATTATAAAACCACCCTCTTCCATCAAGGAAGAGTGAATAATTCCTTCTCCCCTTGTAGGGAGAAGGCTAGGATGAGGGGGATTATTAAATTTTTCCTATTTATAAAATCCCATGTTCATAAATCAGTTTGAACATCGTTTAGCCCTTTACTATATAGTTTGCAGATATTACCTCCCTTGTTAGAGGGCTCTACGGCGAGTGAATATGTCCTTCGATATTGAAAAAATGAATAAGCTTCCACCGGAAGCCCGATTCTTTGATGTGAACAAAATCTGGTATTTTCCAAACGGCTGGGTGGTTCGGATGCTTTATCCAACACCGATAACGCCAAACCAGATTACGTTTCTATCGCTTGTTTTTGGTTTGTTGTCTGCGGGGTTTTACGTCTCCGGCAGACCGGATGCGTTGGTGTGGGGCGCCATTTTTCTTTACGAAAAAGTATTTCTGGATAATGTGGATGGAAACCTGGCCCGAGTTCGTGGAACCTCCTCTCGGTTCGGAAGATTTTTCGATTCACTTACAGATTTTGCGAGCACGGTTCTGGTTTACATCGGGATATCTTTTTATCTTGTGCAAACAACCGGGGATGCGAAGTTCTGGTTTTTGGGATTGTTTGGGTTGCTGGTTTGTTTTATGCAGAGTACGTTTTTTGTTTTTTATCTAGTGGGTTATACCTCGCGCGTCGGTTCTTACGATAAGAACAGAGTCGATGAAAGTATTACAGAAGAAGACCATGCAGCCGTAGAAGGCGATGAATCGCTTAAATGGGTTTTAAGGTTACAGACACTTTTTATCTGGGCCTATGGTTGGCAAGATCGGCTCGTTGAGAAGTTGGATTTTATAAGCCGTAAACTCGCACGTGTTCCAGAAACAGATGAAGCCTTACGGGAATGGTTTGGCGACCGGTTTTTTCTGACAGCAATTAGCCCTCTATGTCTTTGCACAAATAATGTGCTGCTGGCGATTTTTTGCTTACTGGGGCAAGTTGAGCTATTTTTAATCCTGTTAATTTCCGTAACAAATTTTTACTGGATGGGATTGCTCGCCTGGAAGGTTTCCCGCAAAAGATTCGCCGCTAGTGAGTAGCAGATTCGTACTCTTTGAGATCATTTCCCACAGCAAACGAGTTTCTACTTTATAGGGGGAAGGTTGAGTGAGGAACAGGGTTCATTACTGCCGACTTGCACCTTCAACAAAACGCTTCATTGTGTCCTCGCCTCTATTACGATAACAATGCAATAAATATAACATCGCTTAATAATATTGACGACTCTGTGTTTTTACACCGTCTGGGCCGATTGCAGAAGTTAATAATG
>Ga0115000_10003635_pt1 | contig 12884 bp, 4 predicted proteins | sample ArcticOcean_MG_C_6_FD_89690 | JGI IMG/M metagenome (GOLD analysis project Ga0115000, IMG submission 89690) | Marine microbial communities from western Arctic Ocean - ArcticOcean_MG_CB8_128 | ecosystem: Environmental > Aquatic > Marine > Oceanic | place: Arctic Ocean: Canada Basin | collected... | reverse complement strand
GCTTGTTCTTCTCCGTCGTCGTCGTCTTCTTCCTCTTCTTCTCCGTCGTCTTCTTGGTCGTCGTCTGGAGGGACAAATCCGAGCTCTTCGCAGACGGTCATTAAAAAATCTAAAACCTTCGTGAAGAAGTGCGCGAGGTGCTTCGTGCTAAACTCCATCTCGTCTTTCAACATTTCCTCGATTCGCTCGACCGGGAGGATGCCAAAATTGACCGGGGTGTACGAGCACATCGTGCTCACTTGGTCGGGGAATATGGAGACGTTGAGCGGGTCTTCACCGGTGATGGCGTGAGTTTTCGGGTCCGCGCCGGCTTCGATGGTGAACGCGAATCCGGTGAGGACGTGTTTGAACTCGTGCTTGTTGTTTTGGTCTTCGCCGAGTTTTCGCCAGCGAAGACCGGAGATGGATTCGAATTGCGGCGGGCCGAAGCTATTCCTGGCGTCAGTCGATGTCAGAGCGACTTTTAAATCGTCGCGGAGTTTTCGGTTGGCTTTTTGAACGGCGAGCACGTCCGTGCCTTTTTGGACGAGCTCTTCTTGCAATTTGAAAATCTCAACTTTCATGTTCCCTTTTTCTTCGGCGAGTTCGTGAGTGCGACCGGCTTCTTTTTGGAAGAAATCTCGGTCTCTTCGTAAATCCGATATTAAAGTCTCCTGCGCCCTTTGTTTCTCCTTCATCGCCTCTTGCATCTTCGTCGCCGCCATGGCGACTTCGTCCACTTTTTTCTTTTTCAAATCGTCGTATTTTCTTTGCAAAGACTCGTACCGTTCTTGCAACATTAGAAATTTTCGACTCTCGGCTCGATCGAACGCTTGCTCCGTTTTCCGTTGCTGGTGCTTGTTTCTGTCTAAAGCCATTTGCGCTTGTTGCATGCCTTGGTGGTAATCATCATCCTCGTCGTAGTTTTGGGTTTTCCTCGGTCGGCCCACGCCTCTCTTCCCCGGCGCCGGTTGTTTCTTTACTTTTTGCGAGGAAGACGGACGTCCTCGTTTTCTATCGTTTCCTTCGTCGTCGCTGCCTTTCGTGTTGTACTTATTGAACGCTTCTCCGTCGTTGTTATAATCGTCGGAATCGTACTCGTCCTCGTCGTCCGAGTAGTATCGCTTGTGCTGCCCTCCTCCTCTACCGCCGCCGCCCAACGCTTTCCGAGCGTTCCCCGCCGCCTCTCGCATGCTCTTATACTTGTTCGAATGGTCCGCTTTCCGCCACCCAACTGGGCGACCTCTTTTCTTCTTTACCAATGGTTGTTCTTGTTGTTGTTGTAGATCCGTCGCCACTAATGTCTTCGTCGCGACGTCTCCTCCTCCTCCTCCTCCTCCTCCTCCTCCTCCCGGGGTGGGCAATTTCCCAGCCGAAGACGGGGTGGATTTCTTCGACGGCGTCGCTGGATTTCTCGCGGCGTTATTACTCAAACTTTCCGTGACCATCTTTTGCGTCGCCTGTTTTTGTTGTCGTTCGCGTTTTTCATAAAGAGAGAGAGAGAGAGAGCGGTGAGATGGTGAGCATAATACACGCAAATCATTCAAACGGGGAGTAATAATAGGACTCAAAGTTTGAAATTCATCATCATCATCGCGCGATGATAGAAAAGAAGACGGCAAAAACAAAACGTACGGTCCACCCGGGAACTTGATCCGTCCCGGCGTAGTCGATTTTCCCGTCCGCCGCGCACGCGCGTTTCGGGCGTCCTTCGACCCCAACCATAGTATAGTGTACTAATTATATAATATGTCTTTTTTTTGTCGAGCGAACGAATTTCCGCCAACGGCTTTTTTCTGCCTGTGGCAAGTGACTCAAGTGAGACAAAATTTTGGTTTTTCAACCAAAAAAAAAAGACGATCAGTCTGAGCAGTCTGAGAGCTGCTTTTTCGCACAAAATTCGGATCTCTCTTACATAAAGGAGATATTTTTCTTACACAAACGCGATCTTAGTATATAAATACACACACACACACGAGCGTTGCTGTTGTTCTCGTTTTATTCTCGTTGTGTGGTACGACTCTACGACTACTCTCTTCTTCTCTTTCTCTTCGTCTCTTTCTTTTGCCGCCGAGAGAAAAGGTGAAAGAAGCGAGTTTCGAGAGACGATCTCATCGAGGTCGTTACGAGCGACAAAGAGAGAGAGAAAGCATCATCATGTCGCGCCGGAGGAGGACTAATCGGCGCGAAGAAGAAGAAGGAGCAGACGACGACGAGGACGGGACGAGGACGAACTCGGAGTCGTCGTCTCGGGGCAATGATGATCCGACGACGACGACGAGAAGAGGCGGAGACGATGTCGACGAGATGTTGTTGAACCACCACCACCACCACAACAACAACAACAACAACAACAACACGTACGACGTCGGGGAGGAAGAAGAAGACGAAGAGGAGGAATTAGGATATAACAGATTTGGATCGGTCGCCGGTGGTGGTGGTGGTCGAGGTAGAAGAGGACATCCGCCGTTAAGGCGGAATACGAGCGATTCCGAGGAAGAGCTTCGTCGTCAACAACAGCAACGGCGACGGGGACACGCGCCCTCGAGCGAAGACGACGACGAAGAAGAACTTTCCCGAAGCGATAACGATACGCAAATGTCCGTGGATTCTGATACCGAGGGGAGAGGTGGACTGGTTGATAGTGCGTATAATAACGATTTGAACGCGAACACTCGTCGCCGCGCGAGAGAAACGAGTAAGAATTACGTGGACGCGCAGTTGGCCAACGCCGCCGCCGCCGGCGAAACAGAAAGAGCGCAAAGGAGGAGTCAGCGTTTACAACAACAAGGTTGGCGGGGCGCTTCCGGTGGTGGTAGTGGTGGTGCTGACTCTTTGTCCCCGTCGTCTTCCTCTTCGGAGGAAGACGAAGGCGAGGAAATTTTACCAACTCAGCTCGAACCGGGCGTTTTCCCGTTGGATGAATTCAACTCGGTTGTCTTGGCGCATAACTCGTATCGGTACATGCGAAATTACCAAGGGTACTATCCGACGAAGATGTTGCCGTGCTTGAAATATATCAACGAAAACTACTTGTGTCTTTACGAGTCCAACGACGAAGAACGCGAGAAAATTCGACCAGAGGAGGTGGAAGCGTTTAGAAAATTTCTCTCGCAAGGCATCCTCGTGAGTAATTTCCACACCGTGTTGGAAGAGCTTAAAGCTTCGGCGTGGCCTAGCGACTCCTTGTTGTTTCAATACAACTGCTTAGAAATGTGCTGCGAAGTTGCCGTTATAGCCTCGCAAGCGCTAAATCTGTTTTGCATCGATCGCATCTTAATGGAGGCGTGCATCGATAAAGGGGACGATAACGTATTTAGTATGCCGCATAAACCAAATGAAAGCTCTGAGAACAATAGCCGAACCGTGGGTATTAGCGTCAATGATGGCGAAGATCTCGAAGAACTAGCGCGCGCGTGCGAGATAGAAGAATTAACGGCCATTTTGAGCGCGTTAGCGTTAGGTATGAAATCGTCGTGCGCATTTTACGAGAGATATCGGACGCACAAAGTTCCATCTTTTTCTGATTATAGAATTGATAATGAACTATCGTGGAAAGAGACTGAGGAAGGGAAAACGGGTCATCACAAAGATAGCATCGCGTTCCCAGTCAGGGTTGAAGTACCGGTTGCCACGAAAGGACGACGGAGAGCAGAGAGGGCAAAGATGGACAGGGAGCGAGAGAAAGAAGAAGAAGGAAACGAAAACGTGATGACGAGAGAGATTGTCGTGAAAGCGTGGCCGGCGCATGTCGTCGAAACTTTTGGTCAGCAAGGCGGTTGGACCTGGTTGTTGAGACTTTTGGAAGCTCGAGGTGCGGTGTTTGATAACAAGCGCGATGCATTTACGAGCGGCGAGATGGCTAAAAAGTTGATGCCGCCTCGCCTCATGGAGTCTGCCTGCGCGGCTCTGGCCGCAGCGACGGACGTTTTGAACGAGTCGAACGCCAAGATACTAGTCGATACGTTTTTATACTCCGCCTCAAAGGTTACGGAAGCGTTGCACGCGTTGAAAATTGAAAGCGCAAATGAGACGACGAACAAGAAGTCCAAGAAAGGCTCTGCTGCCGCTGAGAATAACAACAATAGCGAGAACAGCGATGTGGCAAAACGGCGAGAAGATGCGATAAAATTTGCATCTATTCTATCGCACGCGTTCATAACTGCACAATTTCGCGATGGCGAGACTATTTCGACACGATCAGTTGAAGGCAAGAGTGTGTTTGTTGAGTTGCAAAGAGCAATTATCGTCGCCTCGTTGGGCGTGTCTACGTTCGCCTCGCAACTCGCGGCTCTGAAGGAAATCAAAATAGCGCTGGATATGGTCGATGCGTTCGTTGAGACCGGTATTCAATGGCTCGCTGAAAACGAAATTCTGGAGCACATTCTGCGTCCTACGTATCTTCATCACAGGCAGTACGTCGAACACGTTCGCGACGTCTTGGCGAAGTTAGCGCAACATCCCAATGTCTTAAAACGCGAACATCTCGAACTCATTTGGAACGTTGGTTTCACCGCAGACTCGCATCAAGACGTTAGCATAAACGTCTGTGATATGCTCGGTCAATTAGCGCCGGTTTTATCTGACGAGCACTTAGATTTTGTTTTGACTCGATTCAAAATTTTGGCCGTGAGCGGAAGTTTGGACGGGAAGACGTTGGACACTCTGAAATCGATTGTTACAAACCGAGCGGTTTCGGAAACCTTTGCGAATACTATCTTGGAGCTTCTTTTCGAAGCTTCGTGTGCGAATGAAACGCGGGCGGTATTTTATCTCGGCGCAGAAGTCGATGAGGATGCCAATCCGGAGTACGCATTTCTCTTTGCGTTTTACAAATTTACAGAAAGAGGAGCTGCTGTCCTTGACGTGATGACTTGGATAGACAAGCTCTTGACGCACATAGCGGCTTTCACAAAAGAGGACGGCAGAATGAGTTATAATATCAACAGCAACAATAGCGCGGTTTCTGTAACGAATACCGATCGATTGGTGGTATCTGCGCGCCTTCTACGGTACATGTTTGATATGAACAACGACTTTACCACGAGCGACGAGATCCCAGCGAAAGCGGACTCATTAGACAGCACAAGAAACGTAACTGAAATGTGCGTATCTGCGCTCGAGCACTCCAAAGCATTAGATGCACAATATGCGGCGTCCACCGCTGTGCGTGATGATTTTGCTTGGGAAGATGCTCGAATCTTACGATCACAACGAAGAGCGGAAGAGGTGGTGACGTTTTTGCACAACTTCTATGATGCCGCGCAAAGAACGTTGCAGCTCAAGAGCGGAGTTGCACTCAGATTGTGGGACGCTCTCACCGACACAAAAGTTCAAGAAACAGATGCGAAGAGAAACGTGTGGATGACGAAACTTGTTGACTATTGTTCACCGGACGCGATATCAGCGATTCTAGTCGAAAGATTGTTGAAGACGAACGTCGAGACGCACTGCGACGATAGTTTGTGGGAGGTTTTTTACCCATTCTTTGTCGCAAACGCGATGCACGAAAAATTGATCGAACCAATTGGAAGGTTTAAAGGTGATGGTTTGTGCAGTTTTAGTAGTGAAGAAGATGTGGACGATGACATATACGATGAGATTGGACGAGAGAAAGAACCAAAAGGAGTTAAGTGCAGACGCTTTCAGGAGAAAAGGCAATACCGCTTCGTGAACGAACCCACGGTGGAAGATAAAAATTCAGACTCCAAAAATGGATTGGCTTATTTTTTTGCGATTATCACCGAGTGCCCGAATATTTCGAGCGCGTGTCTTAATACAGCGACAATGAGGCTAATTCGGACGTATCTGAACTCGAACGCGGAAAAAGTGTTTCTTGAGATTTGTGCAAAGAAATTAACGAAAACGTGCGGCGCGGATTTTCAAGGCATAGAAACGCTGAACGGAAGGGACCGATTGAAATGCGCGCGGTTACTCCGCGTGTTGGACGAAGTTCTCGATCGTACGCCCTCGAGTAGTGCCAGCGGTGGCAAGGATATTAACGCAGAGTCCATTATTCCGCACGGGAGATCGTTTCGAGGCGATCCGATTTCTATTACCATTTCCATAGGTAATTCTGGGCAACGGTATCGCGGGGGCGAGAACAACGCCCGCGCCATCTCAACGCACTCGAACGAAACTGTGGAAGACTTTTTGAACAACTTTGCGAGTGCTAATGGTGTTGAGCGGAATTCTTTTAAAGCTATTTGTAACGGGAAGCTCCTGGCGACGGAGACGAGAGAAGGACGGGCGCGCTTGCTTTCGGATTTGAACCTCCCTAATGGGACGGGGTGCGTCCAAGTCATTCCCTCAACTTCAAAAGTCCAAACCGATCGCAACAAGGTGGTGCAAGAGCTTGGCAATGCCAAAGAGCTTCCTCGAGTGATGTTATCGAAACAGCCGATGATTTATGAAGTACTCTTTGCGTTATCACGATCGCAATCAGAATTAACGACGGCGAGTCATGGCCCTGATGGCGGTGGCGGGGTTGCGAAAATGGACATCGACACCGCCGATCTCGAAGAGGAGTGTGAAAGAGTGCGACGCGCCGCGCGGAAATTACTCGCATCGCTACCAACTGACAAGACTGTTTATGATGAAGTTCTCGGCGCTATCAGTAGCAAAGATTCTGGTACCTCGCTTGGAAAGGTTTTGCACAGTACATTTAGGGGTTCCTTCGCAAAAGTCGCGTACGTTTTAGAAACCGTGGACGCGCTGACGGATTCAATCTTTGCATCCGACGCCGCTGAAGAGCGGAGCAAATGCTACGCGAGATCGTTTAAAAATGTTGCACCGGTGCTTTTGGATATTCTCGATGATGCTTCCGGCGGAACGACGACAAAAGACGGCAGTAAAGATTCTGAGATCCGGCGTTCGATTTGCGCATCGGTGGTGAGATTGCTCAAACCTTTCACTCTGGATAAGAACAGTGATACTGCGACGATGACTTTGGTGGGAAAGAAGCACGATTTGGTTGAACCGGTAAAATCCATGCACGTGAGTAGTGATACTTCCAACGAGTGCACGATTGAAGGCGTGACGCTTCCGAAAGATGCGCTTCGGGACTTTGCGGTGGCTGCAACCTCGCGAGTTTTGCGCTGCGCGGCCGCTTTTTCAAAATCAAGTGTTCGATCCGAAATCCACATCGCGTATGAATCGATTCAGTTGGCTATGGAGTTTAACAGGATGGCAACATTGAGATGTAGTGACTTGTCTCAAGCTTCCGTTTTTGCGGAGTTGCAACCAAAAGATGTCTTGGATGCGGTCTTTGGATCCATTTTCTGTGGTACCGCGGACGCCGCCTTTCGGGTGGTGCTCATCAAGACGTTTCTTTTTAACCAAAAAGAATTTTATGCGATTATCAACGGAAGTGGCGTGGATCAAAGCGAAGAAGATAAGGAGAACGGACAGACCGATAATGGTAATAAAAGTCGCGCGCAAGTTCCTCTGTCTATCATCACCGCCATTCAAGATCGACTCGATATCGCCGAAGAAAACGTAGAAACTTCCGTGGAATACTTCAAAGTGCGAAAGATATTTGCTTTGCACATGCCTTCTAAAGAAGGTAACCCGCATATTCTGCACTTCCTCGAGAGCGCATTTAAGCGCGATGTGGAATGGGTCGTTCAACTCGCTATGGATCCTAGCAGTGCGGCTTCAAATAACGCCTCGGAGACGATCCAAGCCTCAACGACGCAGCGATTGGAGACGATGGCTTACTTTGCAGCGGCTGTGGAGACAATCAGCGTGGAAGACGCCGTGCGCTTAACAAAAGCGATCCTTCTGCGCGGTCTATTTCCAGAACTAGAAACTGTATGCAGAAGTCTGTGTAGTAGACGTTCTGATCCCGATCAAGAAATGATGGAAACTTTACTCTTAAGCCAAGATTCGCTCCAGATGCTCGCCGCGGGGAAACGAGAATTGTCGACGAAGTTTACCGCGCTCTTCGGGGATCAAGATCGACGCCCGCACGCGTTCTCAGTTTTATCTTCCGTGTGCAAAAAGAGCGCCGATGCTTTGTCCTTAACGCTGAGTTCTTTATACAGATTACACTTGTTTGACCAAATGGACGAAGAGAACAGAGAAGCATGCGATTTGTTGCAATTTGAAATGGAAGAGCTTGATGCACTCGAGAACATAGAGTGGGACGTCGAACCAACCGCCGAAGTTAATCGTCAAGTCAGTATCCGAGGTCACCCGCTGCCAAAGAATGTGAGCGCAAAAATTGGACTCGTCAACGCCGGTGCGACGTGTTATATGAACGCTTTGTTTCAGCAACTCTTCGCGCAACCAGGTATTCGCGACAAGATTTTAGCCATCGACGCGAAGGTTGAAGAGGAGGATCAATCCGAGAGTCTTTTTTATCAGACGCAAAAACTGTTTGCTATGCTGAAAGGATCTTCTGTGCACACGTACTACGAGCCTAGCGATTTGTGGCACGCCTTCAAAGACTGGGACGGGGAACCCGTAAACGTGAGAGAACACGAAGACGCGTACGTCTTTTTTACGAGGTTTCAAGAGCAAATAGATTCGCACTACGTCAACGCGATGAAAGAGAAACTTAACATCACGAGTGAAGTTGAAAAACGAGCGAAAGAGGAAGGGCGAGAACTGCCAAAGTTTAAGGGTGCGATTGAAGAAGTTTTAGGAGGGAAGATGGTGTCGCAAATCATCTGTAAGAACTGTCCGAAGCATCGAAGCGAACGCGAAGAAGATTTTTGTCAAATTCAGCTCGCTGTGGGCGGTAAGCATAAAGCGTGCGTTGATGATTCCATGTCGTTGTTAACGACTGGTGAACTCATGGATGCCGACAACCAGTGGGAATGCCCGGAATGCGAGAAGAAAGTTGATGCGACGAAGCGAACGTGCGTCCGCACGTTGCCAGACTCGCTCTGTTTGCACATTCAGCGACTCGAGTACGATTACGCTATGGATCAAAGAAACAAAGTAAAAGATTATTATAGTTTCCCAAAGACTTTGGATATGTACCCATACACGGAAGAAGCACTCGAAAAGGCTGATCAAGCCGCGTTGGAGGCCGAAGAAGAGCTCGGAGCTGGAGGAACAAACGACGACGGTGGCCCGGCGCGACCGGGTACGCCTGGGAATCTTTTGAATCACCATCGTCACACATCGCGAAAGTTTATGCGTAATCTCAACAACAACAAGAACGGTGAATCAGATGGAGGCGATGGAAATGAAAATACCGAGGACGACGAGAAATTGGAATATAGACTTTCTGGCGTCATCGTCCACTCAGGAACTGCTTTTGCTGGGCACTATTACTCATTCATTCGCGATCGCGACGAGAAGACCGGAGAGCTCACCGGAGACGACGATGATCTTGGGACGTGGCGTCGCTACGACGATACTTCTGTCGAACCGTACGATCCAAAGTGTTTAGAAGATGACTGCTTTGGTGGCTCTTATGTACACCAAACAAACAACGTCGGCGAGGAGGCGCAAACGCTCACATACGAAAAACCAAATTCCGCGTACATTTTGTTTTACGAGAAGAAAAAGAAGAAGAGTAAGAAAGAATTAAACGATTCACACATGTCTGATATTGCCGAGGTGAGCGCCGGGGTTGTTGATTCGAATATGAATCCAGAGATGGCTTTAATGGTGGAAAAGGACAATCTCCAGGCGACATATCGTGCGAATCTCTTCGAGAAGAGCTATTTCAACTTTGCGCTTGACCAATTGCGCACGGCGCTCGATTTGCTCGTCAACTCTACCTCCGCTAATGCTACTGAGAAGAACGGCACTCCAGTAGCCATTGGAACTAGGAAGACGTCGCGCGTTTCGCAATCTGCCGTTCGAGCGAGCTCGTCCGATGCCGACGGAGACGGTCGGAAGCAACCAAAGGATAACGAAGACGACGCAGAATCTACAAATCTTGGTGCAAAATGCGTTCGATTTGCTTTTCACTTCTATATCAAAGTGTACGCTCGAGCGAGCTTGCAGTTGCAAAAAGACCTGCCGAATGGCGAGGAAATGATCGAATGGCAAGAAGGTTTAGGGAAACTTGTGATGTCTTCACCAACGGCTCGACTTGAATTTATGCGCATCGCCGACAAGTATAAAGTCGATACAATTGCCGCGCTCACGCGCTGTAACCGCGAAGTGATTCGTGAGATACTCGTGAAAATGTTCACAAATTGTTTGAAATTAACGCTTGTATCCGACGATTCAGCTTCCTTCGAACGGTTGCTGGAACAGAAGAAGAATCACGATTTTCAATTGCCACCTGGAGCGGTCACAGAAACGGAATGTCCCGAAGCTTTCGCCGCGTACGGGATGATTGATACGTACGCGTGCTTTTTCAGACAATACGCTGATACGGAAGCATCGTATCAAGAAGAGAAAGAAGAGTTGGAGCGCGAGAATAAGTTTAAGCAACGCGTGAAACTCCAATGGGAGAGGAAACGGAACTATTTTATTAATTCATGCCATGGAAAGCAAGTTTCGGCAGCGATATTTTATGCAATGATTACGTGTCAATCGGCAGCTGGAAAGAACCGCAATGTCAAGGGCGGAGATCAGTTGTTAGTGCACGTGTTGATTCACCACATGAACGTCGTTCCCGGATTAATTTGGAGATACATTGGTGCGCGTTTGAGCGAAGCGCAGACGCAAGAAATCGCGGCCGAGAAAACGATGCTCCTGAGACTTTTGCGCAGATTCTTGGAGGAATTACATTTTTGCGACAGCGGTGGTCCTCCTCCTTCGAAATCTAAGGCGTCTTCTTTTGTATCTGGTGACGCCGAACCTCTTCCGGAAGGAGACGACTGTGCTAAAGCGTCGAATGAAATTTCAGAAACCTTACTCAGCAATATTGAACCGTTAGCAGACGCGTTCGTTTTCGATAACGAGGAAACCGCGATACAAATACTCGAACGAGCGCAGTGGAACAGCGTCGCGTTCACGAAAAAAGTCGTTGGCGAACTCTTTCGATTTTACACAATCTTTAGCGACCAAAACAACGATGAAACGAAGGCAAATTATCAGCGAGCGAACAAAGCGCTCTTTCGATTGATGGACATTGACGACGATTTACGCGCGCAAAGAACGGCGCTCATACTCGGGTCTCCCGAGATGCTCACCGAACAAGAAAGAAAGTCCGGGGAATACGACGGCATGTCCATCTTGAGCTTGTTCAAGATTGACGGTTTGGTGATGTCCAATTGGGACACCATCTTTCGGATGTTGCGAGCGTTTGAAGGCAAAAGCGGCAAGTTTACAATCGACGTGGACGACGCGGAAGACGTCGAGGAGATTTCAGATCCAGACCGAATCGTTGCGGAATACATGTCCTCAGCGGTGAGAGGAATAGGCCTTCCGATTTGGAACGAACAGTTGACCAGGTTACACGACAAATTCGTCGGTCAGTCGCAGCAGTTTGCGGATAACGTGAAAGCGCTGTATAAATATTTCAATGATAGGGCGTGAAGAGAGAGAGAGAGAGAGAGAGAGAGAGAGATGGACGAAGAAACCGCCACGCACTCTCATCTTTTATAGATACAAATATTAAGCATTACTCAAAACTTTGTGTTATTGTTTTATATAGAATTGTTGTACAAAAACTACTACTACCGTGTACTCACGAGGTACGTGTAAATTCAAAAGAAGAAGACTTTAAAATGTATATAGACTTTCTCCTCTGCTTGATTAATTATTATTTCTCCTCCCAATGACGATTGCCCTTCCGATCCTATTAATCCATTGCTCCTTCTCCTGTCTGCTCGGACAAATAAAATACATCACCCCGCCGTTCCTGGTCACAATCTCGAACGAGTTCGCGTCTCCGGTCGTCTCCTCCGCCCCTCTCACCGACACGCAATCCCCGCTCGCTGCGTCGATCACCCCTCTGCTTTTCGTCATCATCGTCACGTGTTCGTCCAAAAACCAAAACAGTTTCCCTTGCTTCATCACGAAAAACCGTTTCCTCCACGTCTTCACGACCTCGCCTTGTTTCTCCAGCCATCCGGTTTTCTCGTACGGCGGCTCCCAATACTCCACCCCGTCGGTGATGACTCGAGGTTTCACGATTTGCGATATCTTCGCGCCGAGTTTCGAAAACATCTTCTTTCGATTTTTATTATTCTCTCTCTCTCTCTCTCTTCTTATTCAATGTGCCTGAGCTTCCCTCTCGCTTGCCAAAGCGCAATCTCCTCCTCGGTAAACTTCTCGATATTCACGATAGTCCTCCCTTTCACTCTGTTCTTCGTAAACTTCACCTTACCGTCGACTAAGCTAAACAAAGTGTGATCGGTGCCAATCCCGCAGTTCTCCCCCGGATGCCACTTCGTCCCTCGTTGCCTGGCGATGATGTTCCCCGGGCGAACGAGTTCCCCGCCGTATTTCTTGATGCCCAAAAATTTCGGGTTCGAATCGCGTCCGTTCGACGTGGATCCGCCGGCTTTTTTCGACGCCAATCTCACTCGTTGTTGTTGTGGTGGTTCTCGTGGTCCTCCTCCTAAAACGACGCTAGATAATAAAGACGACAAAGAAGCTCTTTTGTTGGTGTTAAAGTTGTTATTATTCTTCAAGCAAAAGCGGAGCATCGTCTTCTTCCAGCCCAATAAGTTTTTTCTCACGAGTCTCGTCGAAAGATAAAAAAGTCTCGTCAAAAGATAAAAAAGTCTCGCGACAAAAGAGCTGTTTGTGTGTCGTCTGCCTTTTTTTCAAAGTGCTTTTAATTCTTCTTCTTTCTTCTTTTTCTCTCTTTTTTTCTCGTTATAAAAACTACGCGCTCAAAGCACACGCACAAACAAAACAACTATTAATAAACAAAGAAGATGCAAATTTTCGTGAAAACCTTAACGGGCAAAACCATCACGCTCGAAGTGGAGTCTTCGGATACCATCGACAACGTGAAAGCGAAGATCCAAGATAAAGAAGGT
>Ga0115000_10003626_pt1 | contig 12900 bp, 15 predicted proteins | sample ArcticOcean_MG_C_6_FD_89690 | JGI IMG/M metagenome (GOLD analysis project Ga0115000, IMG submission 89690) | Marine microbial communities from western Arctic Ocean - ArcticOcean_MG_CB8_128 | ecosystem: Environmental > Aquatic > Marine > Oceanic | place: Arctic Ocean: Canada Basin | collected... | reverse complement strand
GGCAGAATTGCGGACTTTGCATGAGGGAATGCTGCTACTGAACCGGTGCATCCAGGAGCCTGGCGCGGGAGACGGGCCCACAAGTGTGGTATTAGATTTCCTGAGACACGACTCGGCGTACTTTCAACCCAAATCGTAACGTAAGATAAAGAGGATTTGAAGATTTGATTTGGAGCTTGTTAATTGCATTATTCATCGCCCACGCCCTCAAAATAAGCTCTCGCCTCGAAAACATACTCGTCTTCACCTCCCAAACGGCGCGGCAAATTCTCAAGCCCAATGTGAGCTTCGAGGTCAGCAATTGTAGACGCAACGACGATCTTGGATTTCGTTCCTTCCGGTACAAATGTCAGGCTCAAGTTGTAAAAAATCTTCGCTGCACGTCCAAGGTTAACTATCATCACTTTTCCTAGTCTCTGTGGATAGTGAGCGGCTAGAATGCCGAAAAGCTGGATTGGGGATGGGATGGGATGGGATGGGATTGGATCGGATCGGATTAGGTGCAACACCAAACACTTTGTTGTGACTTGCTCGCTACAAGGCTCGCGCTCGCCAGCAACACCATACAACAGGTGTGACTAGCTCGCTTCACTTGCTGCTCACTTCGCTATTGCTGTAACTTTTGACTCACCTGCTTGATATCCTTCACGGAAGGAATACTACTCAGACCAAAATTGGAACAGTCGATGACGACAAAGTACTTGTTGCTTCTCTCCATTCTCGAAATAGCACGCTCGAGGCTGTAAACGAGTGAACGGGAGTAATACGCTGAATTCTTACTTACGGCCCTGGCGGGAATGTAGTGCACGATCGGGTTGCCGGCCAACGTCTCTTTTCTCGTGTAAACAAAGCCAGCTTTGTTCTCTTTGATCAACGCTTGCGATGCTGTGAAAGGCTCGTATTCCTCCCGAAATTTAAGAGTGTTCATGAACGCCTCTTCCCCAATATTCAAATCAGGCTCGTGCAAGACGGAGAGAATGTTTCCGAGGACAACGTCATCGTCAACATCGAACCGAGCTAACAATGATCTTTTCTTCAGATCTGGGTGTTGCGTTTTTAATTTGTGCCGGAAGGTTGAGACAGGGTCTGATGATCCCAGAGGGTCATTGGCGGTTTTGATATCGGTTGGAAAATGATTGGGTGGGAACACGCCCGATAAACGCCATCTTTTGGGGATCCACGAAAATGGAACTAGCAATTTCGCGAATAAATTCTTAATTCGAATCAAGAAGCGAGGCACAATGCCTCTGTTGTCGTTATCGTTGGTGTTTGTCGTAACCGAGGGTGGTGGTTGATTTATTTCGTTCTCTGAGGGTGGGGGTGGGCGTGACAGTGGTGAGGGAGGGATTGAAATTGAATTGGTGGCAGGATTCATGTTCGTGCTTGTCTTTGGGGAAAATACTGAGTCATTCTGAAGTATGACAAAAAGAAAGAGGGTGGTGACCAGAAACATTGTGATTACATGCCTAGCTGGATGACGTGATTCTGCAGTTGCTGCCGAATGAACACCATTTCTTCGTGCTTCTGTCGAATTTTCGTTCAACTCGAGCGATCGCCGGTTTTGCATGGGTTTTAAAGGAGATTTTGGCAATCGCACACTGCCACTCCGATCGTTGCTCCTTCTCTTGCCCATTAGGCGTACTTTCCAACACTTTTGTTCAATTTGAATCCCTGTTATTTTATGAAATTTGTTTAAAATCCCTTCTTTTTTACACTCCAAGTTTGGTATTCCTAGAGATTTAAGCATCGGAATAAGCTCCTCTCTACTAGTTAATACCCGCCCCCCCTCGGCTCCCCCGCCAACCAACCCATAATCTCGATCCGAACTAAAATCAAAATCAAAAATCAGTAAAATTATGTCTCACGATGACAAGGAAAACGCCGAGTCCTCCTCTCGCAAAGTTCTTATGCCCCTCTCCTCAACAAAATCAAAACCCTTATCATTATCAACTTCTATCCATCATTCAAAGACTGTCCGGTTCGGCGAGACAGTCGAGACTCTTTTCCTGCTAGACAACCCGAAACTCAACAACAAGAAAGCTCGAACCTCCTACTCCAACAATGTCCTGTCAAACCCCTCCTCCCCCCAATCCTGGCTGAAGTCGTTAGATGCGACCTCCAAGGCAATCTCAAGATCATCTGAGCCGTTCCTCTTCGGCCCAAACCTGATAAAGCTCCACCGACGTGCAACAACCATGCTTAAATCTTCACGAACAACTCCTGACTTTTGCCAAGCTTCCTTTGTGAACATTTGGTTGAGCTATGCCAACGCCCAATTTTTATATGGCAACAAGGGCGATGCAAGAATGACGTTTCGGTACATGAAGCTGGAGAAGCTGGGCTCGAACATGGCTATTGTGTATGTTAAGAATGCCGAGTTTGAGATGATGGACAACAACGAGGAGGTGAGCGAAGCGAGCGAGCCTTGATGAAGACGGCTAAATCTACTACTAAACTAACCTATCGCAGGTCGCTGCTGAGATCCTCGAGACGGCTTTGGCGAGCAACACCGTGCAGCCTGTTGAAGACCTTAAACGCTCTCTCTTGGAGATCAAGAGCGGCGAGATGAACTATTTGAACGTTGACGATTCGATCAACAACAGTATCAACAGCAACAACAACTTGTCAATTTCGGCTGAAATCGATAATAGGAAGTTGAGTTTCAGCAATCACAACGACAACAACTACAACGAGTCGCCTAGTTTGGAGGCGTTGTTGAGTGATTCTAGGGGTGTTGGTGGAGCCGCGGTGGATGAGGAGCCGTTCAACTTGAATGACGATGAAACTCCGGCCAAGGGGGGGAAGAAGGCGGGACACAATTTCGACGTTTTGAGTGACTCCGAAGACGACACTGTCATGTTCAAGACCAATAGCAACAACATTCCGGCTACACCCAACAACAACAACAACAACAACAACAACGATACGTTGGAAATCGTTGGCCTGCCAAAGAAAACGCCGATTCAGTCTGTTTCGAAAAAAGCCCAAATGTCAGAGCGCAGTCGAAGGCGAATGAGCATACGGCGGCGCCTCGCTACCAACTCTACGCCGCCGCAGCCGCAGGTTCTGTCGTCCATCGCCGACTCGCCTGACATGACGGTGACTTTTAAGAATGCTGAGTCCAAAACCAAAACCAGGTGAGTGAGTGAGTGAGTGAGTGAGCGAGCGAAGCGTGCGAGCCTTGTGACAGAAGAGTGCGAAGCTCAGTGAGTGCGAAGCTCAGTGCGAAATTGATATACATGGCTACATCCACTACTGAACTACATCCACTACTGAACTAACCTACTCAATAAATTTTTGCTCGCTCGCTGCTTTCTTGCTTCGTTGAAAATGCGCCTCGCTTCGCTCGGCGCAGAACCAAAATAACAGCAAAAGCAGCCACTCGCAGCAGAATCACACCAATGAAGGCGCTCCAGTCGAACAATACCCCGGCTACAAGGCAGAAGGTCGATGAAAGCGTCGATTACGACGATGACACGCCCTCTCCGGTTCTCAAATCCAAACCCAATTCCAAACCCAAAGAAACGGAGAAAAAAACAACAAAAATTACCAAGGGTGACTTGAGCTACATGCTGAACTGGGACCCTGCTCGAAAGAAGCCAACTACAGCAAAACAAGCAGCAGGTGAGTGAGCGAGCGAAGCGAAGCGAGTGAGCCTTTTGGAAGACGAGCATACTCGCACTGAAGTGCGCGAAATGGCAAAGACATAATAATGGTTTTCACAAATGTTAATTCACCAAATTCGCTTTGCTTGCTCGTTTCGCTCGTCCTTCATTAAAAATGCGCCTCGCTTCGCTCGGCGCAGCAGCAAAATCAGCAACTCCGGCGATCAGCAAGAAAAGCCAAGATCCGACGATGGATATAATAGTCGAGGAGAGCAGCGACAAGGACGACAGCAACGGCAGCAACAAAACTAAGAAGACCCCCTCCCCCCCCCCCCCCCCCGCCCCTGCCCCCCCCAAGGCAAAGAAATCCAATTCTAGCCAATCGATACACACACCAAAATCAAAATCAACACCACAAGCGACACCACAAGCAACATCAACATCGACATCCTCCATCGTGGGCGACTTTGCCCCCTTGGTGAATTCCAACAACATGATTTACGTCAACAACTGCCCGTACGCCAAGCTAGGCGTGATCGGACGAGGGGGAAGCTGCAAGGTATACAGGGTGCTGTCTAGGGACTTCTCGGTGTTGGCGTTGAAGAGGGTCAAGCTCAACGGCATGGACAAGAAAGTGAGTGAGTGAAGCGAGCGAGCGAGCCTTGAGGAAGACGAGAAATATATACGAGCCACTACTAACACTAGACTAACCCACTCATTTGACTTCGCACCTTCTTCGCTCGGCGCAGGCAATCGATTCGTACGCGAACGAGATTGCACTGTTGAAGAGGTTGCAGGGGAATCCGGCAATCATTCAGCTCCACGACAGCCAGGTCGACTACAACAGAAAGGCTATTTACCTGGTTATGGAACCGGGGGAGGTGGATTTGAACCAAGTCCTTCAGCAGCAGGCGGCCTTAGCGAAGCAGCAGGATGGCGTCCCCAGGGCGCTCAACATGAATTTTATACGGTTGACGTGGCAGCAAATGCTGGGGGCTGTTCACAGCATCCACGAGGAGCGAATCATCCACGGCGATTTAAAACCGGCCAACTTCCTGTTTGTGAAGGGAGCGCTGAAGCTCATTGACTTTGGAATTGCTCGCGCAATCCAATCCGACGACACCACAAACATTTACCGTGACTCCCAGGTCGGCACGTTGAATTACATGAGCCCGGAGGCCATCCTTGACACTGGCAGCGGCGCGTCAGGCAATGCGAGGATGCGGCTCGGGCGGGCCAGCGACGTTTGGAGCTTGGGGTGCATATTGTACCAGGTGAGTGAGTGAGTGAGTGAGTGAACGAGCGAGCGAAGTTCTGTGGGCGAGCTTATTGCTCCTACGAAACTAACAATTTTTTTATATTACTTCCTCAATCGCAGCTCGTTTACGGAAAAACTCCATTTTCCGACCTTCACATGATCCCAAAACTACAGGCCATTGTGAATCCGAACCACGAAATCAACTTTCCGGTTGGGGAGTGTGTGGACGAGGCTGCAATCGACGCCATCAAACTTTGTTTGATTAGAAAGGCCGAAAAACGCCCCCCAATTGTTGGTGACGGGGGGGAGGAGGAAGATGTTGGTTTGCTGACTGGTCATTGGTTTTTGCATAGCGAGAAGACATAATTTGATTAATAGCAGCTATTTTTGTTTTATCTCAACATTTTCACTCTCACACACAAACTCTTTCCTTTTTCTTTTACACCAGCAGCACACCATTAATGCAGCCATCCAACTCGGGATTGTTTGTCACCTGAGCAAACTTGCCCCACACCACCTTTCCGCTTGTTGTCACCAAACCCAAATCGCTAACGTTTACTTCGAGAACTGTTCCCTTGGTGATAACACCGAGGTTGGTGTACAGGGTGGACGACGGGTTCTTCTTAACACCAATGATGTCCAAGTGGAAGGTTGCCTTGAGCTCGGGGTGCGTGATGTGAGCCTTCTTAAATCGGAGCCCTGTGGGCCGAATGAAACGCTCATATTTAGGAGCTTTTCGAGTGTAGTTGTCGCCAACGAATGTGACCTTGGTGACCATCCTCTTCCACGCCTTGTTCCTCTTGCTACCAGTCTTCAACTGCTTGAACATCTCGTCGTCAGCTACAGGCTTAACCTTGGGAATTGGCACCTCCCACTTTCCAGCCTTTTCCTTCCGCTTCTGCTTCACAGTATTACTAAGAACCTTGGCTCGGCTAACACCCTCCCTATCAAGCAAATACGCCGGCACAGCGCCGTCAGCAACAGCATCGTCATTGGCATGTTTGTTTGATTTCTCATTGTGCTCAGCAATCGTCTTTCGCATCACTGCCTTCTCCTTGAACCTCTTCTCGTTGTAAAGCTTAGCACGGATACCGTGGACCTTTTGCGCAAACGCAGCCCGCTTGTGAACAGACCGAGCCTCTCTCTTTCGATCTCTTTCATCAGCATCTAATCTTCGCCCGTGTAGCTTCTTGTGCCGTTCCATGTGCTCATGCTGAGGCATATTTTATTTGGGCAATTTGTGGTTTTGAGATTTTGATTTCAGTTGGTTTGTGGTGGAAAGTAGGATGGGGTTTGCTAAACTAAAATCAAAAATTTATTGGTTGCGTATAACAATTTCAACGATGAGATTCGTCACTGTAGTGCTTTATGGCCTGGTCGGGCAGAGTACTGTATCGACATCTTCTAATTTGTTTGGGCTTGTTGCATCATCAAGTGGCCCGCCAAAAGACTACATTTACATTCAAAATCTTCGATGTGGAAGTGGTGAGATTGATCCTGAGCCCTCCTCCCCAGAGCCCGAGCCTGAGCATGAGCTTGAGCCCGAGCTTGAGCCCGTACCTGACGATTTGCCAAACAGCAGCAGCAGCGGTAGTGAGGATGAAGGCAATGAAGGCAACGATAGCCCAGCATCATCAGCAGCAGCAGCATCATTAGACGATGCTGCCACCCCCAACGCTATATATAGCACCCCCAACTCCAACTCCAACCCCGATCCTAATCCCAATCCTAATCCCAACCAATCCTGTGCCCGAGCGAAAAACCAGCTAAACACTTCCTTCTCCAAATCCAACAGCTTGATTCGTCGTCGTTTGTCTCAGTGGACTGAGCGGACTTCCCGAATCCTCCTCGTGGACAACTTTGGCGACAAGGCCACCACCCTGATGGCCCAGTCGCTGGAGAAGTTTGACTTGAAGACCATTCACCTGTGTGGCTTGATCAATGATGACGCCAACAATGACAACAGCAACATCTCAACCTACAGAATGAAACTCCGGAAGAAGCTCACCGAGACGCTAACCAGCGGGGTCACCGAGCTCTTTGACAAGCAGATCACCCACCTCCAAAAGTCCACCCTCAAGAAGTTCAACTTGGCCCTGCTGAAGAAGATTGGCACCAAGAAGGACGTTGAGATGGGCGAGGACGAGCTCCTGCTCAGGGCCCACAAGTTCAGGTTCGACGAGGTTGCCAGGACCCTCGAGGTGGAAGGGCCGCCCGGGGGGCTCACGCTCAAGATCACCGGGGCGAGCACAGAGATGGGCGGCATGCTCGGGGACGCTCTGGGGGCGTTCGAGAGCGGCACAGAGGCCCAGTTCAAGAGGCTCAAGAAGACCGAGAGGAAGGCGGCGAAGGAAAAGAAGATCCAACCCAAGGAGAAGGGAGCCAGGGCTGTCAACTTTGGCCTAGGGCTGGTTGCCATGTTCAGGCCCGACGGCTTTGGCTCGCTGCAGGCATTTGGAGGCTGGACCGGGGGCCTCAACTCCGTCACGGTGGGTTTACACAACGATGAGGACAGTCCAGAATCGATCAATCAGCTCGGGGGGCAGAGGCCTCCACTGCTGAGGCTGCAGCCGAAAATTAACGTTGACATTGACTTGTAAATTAATATAACAGAAAATTGACTCTTTGGGAAAAAAATTCTACTAGGGAGGGGTTAAGCAGTTGATTGGAAACCTGTAAAGAAAGTGAAAAAAAAAATTAAAAAAAATTGGTGAAGGTGTGAAGTGAAGTGATGACTTCAAAACTTGAATCACATAAGGTTTTGAACAACATCGTGCTGATTATGTGTTGATTGCAGTGCAGAAAGTAAAAGGAAACAAACTACAAAACAACAGAACATCCTACGCAGCAACAGCAACAACAGTTCCAACTCTTCAGTATTAACAACAACAAAACAATATAACAACAACAACAACAGTACAACACCACTTCAACAACAACAGTACACCACTTTCATACCTATCTTTGGCCATGCCTCCCCCAAACCCTTTCACACCAACGACCACCACACAAGACATTAACGTAACAGAAATAGAAAGTTCAAAGTTCCCAGTCCACGCACGTTACTCGGATAATGCTGCTTCAATTCTCAAGCTCGCTTCCAACAAGGCCATGATAGAGTCGAAAGGAATTGTGGGCACAGAGGACATCCTGTGGGCGATGTACGCATCCTCCCACCAGAAATCTCGCTCAAGAGCTGTTGAGCGTCTACATGATCGGGGAATGAGCTTCGACATGATCTTTGGCAAAGTCATCTTGTCAGACAATGCGAATTTGGCGTTCCAGGAAGCGATCAAGCACGCCCAGATGAAAGACCACAAGGTTGTCGGCTCGGAAGACCTCCTCTGGGCTCTTTTCCAAAAGACTAAGCGCGATTCAAAAGCAAGATACTGGCTCTCTTCGCAGCGCATCATGGTCCCAAATGACAAGCAAATTCAGCGGACAATGTCAAGTCACAACAACAATGACAATGACAATTCCAATTCCAACCCCGTCTACTCTCTGCCGCGGCTATTTCTCATAGGCGGACTTGCGGGAATGGCCGAGACCTGTGTCCAGCAGCCGCTCGTTTACTGGAAGACAATGAGTCAGATCAACCCGTCGTTTTCTATTTTAAATGCGCTGCAGGGCGGGATAAGACCCTTGTTCCGGGGAGTGGGAGTGAACGTGACCTCGGTCGGTCCAATCTCCGCAGGTGAGTGAGCGATCGGAGCGCGGGGGGGGGGTTGAGGAAGACTAGAATACTCGCGATGAATCCCGCGAAATGGCTTCAGTCATAATGGCTACATCCACTACTAAACTAAACTAAACTAAACTAAACTAAACTAAACTAAACTAAACTAAACTAACATTATTCCACTCAATTCGTGTGGCTCCTCGACGCAGTCCAGCTTGCCGCGCACGGCTTCATAGAACAAATCGCTCGAAAACTCCTGCCCGACCAAGCCGACTCCAACATTGGTCAGCTCACAACAGGTGAGCGAGCGAAGCGAGCGAGCCTTGTGACGGAAGAGTGCTAGGCAACGACTAACCCACTCCTAATTCACTCTTGCTCTCGTGCTTCGTTGAAAATGCGTCTCGCTTCGCTCGGCGCAGCGTCTTTGGCCGGAGTTGCCTCCTGCGCCGTTGTGACGCCAGCTGAGGTAATAATGGTCACGCAGCAAACGACCGGAAAGCCCATTTTAAAAGCGTGCCGAGAATTGGTTCGCACGTCGGGGTTTCAGTCGCTCTTTCGCGGCAACGCGCCAACCGCATTTCGCGAGGCTGCGTGGACCTGCGGCTTCTTTGGCATCACGCCAATCGTGAAGCGCGCACTTCAGGACGACAGCAAATTTTGCCGGCGCAACGAGGTCGCAGCAACGGCGCTGGCATCAATCATAAGCGGCCAAATGGCGGCAACCGTCAGTCAGCCGGCCGACGTAATTGCCTCGCTCATGAAGGCAGACACCGGAATCGACGGCGCTCGGGACGGCGCAAGAAAGTACGCGAACGTTACAGCGGCGTGTCGCTGTTTGTACGCAGAGAGTGGAGTGAGCGGTTTTTTTCGAGGTTTGGCGTCGAGGTCGTTGCGATGCTGTGGGGCGGTGTTCATAATGGGCGAAACTCAAACGATGATGCATGGGATTTTTGACAAGTATAATTTACTGCCGGACAAGCAACGATGATGAATGGATGTTAAAAAATATTCAAACTAGATCCTTTTTATAGTAGAATATTTCAAAACAAACATTCTCGGCCCGCAATCTGACCATCCACGAAAAATGAATAACGCTCCTTCAAGTCTAAGAGAGCTGGTTTTCGGCGTAAAGCTTCGTTATTGCCAACATCCCTTCCATTGAAAAAGGTTTAGACGCGATGAAATTAATGTTTTGGGCAAGGATCATCGCGCTTCTCTCGTTCGTCAATTTTGTTCCACGCTTCTGTTTTGTGGTTCATTGACTTCCCGAAAGTTGTTATCCATAACCCAAAACCAACAACAATAATTTTTCTACCATTTCAACTCCTCGAAAGGGTTCGTCGTTGCCGCTTGTTTGTCGTGCTTCTTAAAGCGTCTCACAAATTGGTGGAGCTCGTCATCGCAACGTCTTTCTTCTGCCAAGTAAACATCGAATCCTTTTCTCTGAATTGGAGAGAATTATTGACTTCAAGAACAAGAATTGGAAGACTGGGCTGCTTCGACTTTGCTCATGAATGAATCGTGTTATTTGGTGGTTTGGCAAGTTAATCCACAAAAACACAAAGCACAAACACACAAAGACAAACGTGTCAAAAATACAAAAAGATGTTTAATTTTTTTATAAGATACGAATGCCGTCCCTCCCTGTTGCCAATCTCCTCTTATTATACTGTCCTCCAGTATACATTGCTTTCTCTACGTTCAATGCTTTCAAATCACACTTCAGCGATTATAATTTCCAAATCCCCCCAAAAGTACAATTTCTCTGCCTGTTGATAATATTGACACCCCCAAGCATTTCCATTTGCCTGCTGGTCTCCTACATTTCACCTGACAAATTCTGTATATCTGAGTTTACCTCTTCACTTTTAGAGTCGTGCGGAATCTACACGTTCTTCTCAATGCTTCTTGTTTTTTATGGAGGCAAACAATACATCGTTGGCTCATCTCAGATTTCGACTCGAAAATTAAACACCCTACAGTTTCTCTGCCTCCAACCTTTGTTCACGAGACCGATGATGATGATGATTTTCTTTTCTCGCCCTCTACCCCACAGCATCCACATGAAGTTCCTCATCTTTTTTTTTCCAGTCCTCGTTCAGACCCTCGCAGTTCTTTCACTGATCTCCCACCTTTCGGGTACTCTTGCAAATTTCCAGGCCAAGAAAAACTTGATTTTCGCGAAAATGCTGGTTGTTTCCCTCGCTGTACAGCAGGGAATAATATCGCTGGCATTGAACTTGAATCACACCAACGACAATTACAAGCAAATTCGAATTTATTGTCTGCTGGGCTTGGCCGAGATGGCGATTCTCTCTCGCCTCCTGACCAGTGCTTTTTCACCGGATCAGTTATTAAACCTTTCCTTCCGCGATGATGGCTCCATCGATGCGTTTTATTCGCCAGACGGCAAGCCCAAACAACAGTCACGAATTTTAGATGTCGAATGTTTTAGATGCTGGTTTTGCAATTGCTTTGAAAACGAGTCCAACAGTAGAGTAAAAACGGTGTTGAAGTCTGTCAATCTCAATCCTGACAAGCCTCGTCATGTTGACGATGACGACGACGACGACAACGACGACGACGATGAACAGGGCCAAAATTTTACAATGCAAGCGGGGGTTATAGCATCGACGTTTTCGCCAATAGAAACCGCGCAGGAAAAATTCAGGTCCCCGGTCCTTTCCCCTCAACTGAAGTCCAATAGGAAGAAAAGGGCGACGAAAAAGTACAGCTACAGCTACGACACACCGAAGAATACGCAAAGGACACCAAGTATCATTATCAACAATGATAATGATTATGAAAATACGCCGCTAATGAGCACGCCGAACAATCTGTCATTCGGCTCGTGCGCGTCAGATGGTCTTTCCGCGGACGTTTGATCGTGATTTTGCCAAAAACTAGAGTTAGAATTTCATTCTGTTATCGTTTAATCACAACCACACCTGCCCTCTTCTTCCCAGCCCGCAACACAACCTCAACAACCTCTTCCCCGCAATTCTCGCTCGTCAGCGCAAAGTTCTCATTGTCAATTTTTACGTCGTTAAATTTTGCCCCCCCCCCGGTGATTAATCTCTTCGCCTCCTTCTTGCTCGTGGCAAGTTCTAACCGAACGAACAGGTCGACTACCTTGGTTCCTTCGTCGAGCAACAGGCTCGCGTCCAGTTCAATTCGATTTAAGCCACTCGTGTCTCCGCCGGCACTCGAACCCGCGCCCTTGGCCTTTTCGAACATTTTCTTGGCCGTTTCCTTTATCCCCTCAAGGCACTCGCTGCCGTGCAGCAGCGTCGTAGCCTCGTCCGCGAGCTTGATCTTGGCTGCGCCGAGCGAAGAAGTTTTAGTAGTGGATGTAAGCAATAATTATCCATTATGTCCATTATGTCCATTATGTCCATTATGTCCATTATGTCTGTAGCATTTCCCGCTCACCTTCGTTGATGTCGCTTCCGCTCAAAGACGCCAGCTCTTCGATATCTCCCAGAGGGAGCTCGGTGAAGAGCTTGAGGAACTTGATGACATCATCGTCGGCTGTGTTCCGCCAAAACTGCCAGTAGTCGTACTCGGAGAGGAGCTCCTTGTTGAGCCAAACCGCACCACCCTCCGATTTTCCCATTTTCTTGCCATCGGAGGTGGTGATGAGCGGCGCAGTCAGCGCAAAGAGCTGCTTCCTGTCGATGCGACGGCCCAGCTCCACCCCGGAAACCATGTTCCCCCACTGGTCACTTCCGCCGAGCTGCAAGGTAACGCCGTGCCGCCGTGACAGCTCCAGGAAGTCGAACGCCTGCAATATCATGTAGTTGAACTGCGCCGAGCGAAGCGAAGCGAAGCGATATTTTTAATGGAAGACAAGCGAAACGAGCGAGCCAAACGATTTGGGTGGGTTAGCTTAGTAGTGGATGTAGCCTATTTCGTCTGTAGCAATTTCGCGGGCTCGCTCGCTTCGCTCGCTCACCTCCAAGAACGACAACGGTGCGTCCCTCGCCATTCGCTGCTTCACGCTTTCGAAGCTCAGCATCCGGTTGATTGTGAAGTAAGGACCGTAGTCCCTCAAAAACTGCAGGTAATTCAAATTCGAGAGCCAATCGTTGTTGTCGATCAGCACAGCAGAGGAGGGGGAGGAGGAAGAAGCATCATCCGCAAACGTGAGAAACTTCGAGAACACACCCTTTATCCCACGCTTGTTCTCCTCGATGATTTCGTCTGTCATCATCTTGCGGCTCTCGTCCTTGCCAGTTGGGTCGCCAACCTTGGAGGTGCCACCACCAATCAGAACAATCGGCTTGTGGCCGCACTTTTGGTAGTGGCGCAAAATCATGATTTGAAGAAGGGAACCAACATGTAGGGAAGGGGCCGTGGCG
>Ga0115000_10003624_pt1 | contig 12911 bp, 6 predicted proteins | sample ArcticOcean_MG_C_6_FD_89690 | JGI IMG/M metagenome (GOLD analysis project Ga0115000, IMG submission 89690) | Marine microbial communities from western Arctic Ocean - ArcticOcean_MG_CB8_128 | ecosystem: Environmental > Aquatic > Marine > Oceanic | place: Arctic Ocean: Canada Basin | collected... | reverse complement strand
TCCAAACGGTCAAATGGCGAGTGTTCATTCGATCAGCGGCGATGGTCGTTACGCCGTATCACCAACCTTCCCTCTTGCTTTCAGTGACTGGTCTTCGAAAGGTGGCGTATCTTTTGTCCCGAGTACGAGTTCATATGATGGAATGGTCAACGATACGTTGACCTCTCCATGGTTCTCTGCATCCGCTGCCCTTGCTGAAGTTTATGTCGAAGCCTCGACCAATCTTGCCCAAGCACAGATCCGTACCTCTCCGGTACAGAATTGGACCAATATATCCTTGCCCTATTCGATGAATTTAGTCGGTAGTGAAGGTTCTGTAGGGTCCTACCAAGTCCAATTCGTTGCCGCATCAAACAGCACGACCGATGTCTGGCAAGTCTTGGATTTTGAAACAGGAGCATACGGGGGCATACAACCTGTGGCACCAGCCATTGATTTCTCTCGTGATGGCATTTTTGAATGGGGTGGAAGCGATGTTCGCGTTGGTTCTTGGGGCTGGCAAGATCGTTTCGAAAACGGTCAAAACACAATTGCCGCCAATCCTGGAATCAGTGGTATTTCGTCAGCGAAGGCTTGGATCCCAGCCACTGACCTCAGCAGTTTTTGTTTCAGTGCTTTATCGAGTAATGGGAACTTAGCATCGATAAATTTGATTCATGGAGGTATGATTGTGGCGAATTGGACTCTTGAAGGTGGTTCAAATTATTTTACTCTCGACCAAACACAACTCACTGATTTGAATGCTGCCATTTCAGGGTCATCTTCTTTGGTGAGCGCTCTTGGAACTTATTTCACCGAAGTTGAGTTCGAAGTTTTTGGTTCAGGCAATGTCACCTTAGCAGGCCTTGGAATACCTTATGAGGCTTCAAACAGTGTGTTTGCACCTGTAGATTCAGCCTTTGTATTAGGGATGAATGGGGCCCGTTATGGCTTGTCATCCTCTGGTGGCGTGCATCAGATTCCTTTACCTCTCACTTCAGAAACAGTTGGTGGACTTCACGTGACGATTGAAGGACTAAACACTTCTTCCAGTGTTCAATTCGTCAACATGATTATGCACACGGATGCTACAACGTTGACACCGAGTCAACGTTGGCAAACCATGGAAACGACCTTTGATGTGTTTTCGTCCTCAGCATCTACAGCACGCCTTGATGTGGTAGGAGGAGAACATTCAGCAACATGGTTGCTGCCTCTCAATGGTGGTTCTCCAATCGGTACTGGAGATTCAGCACTTGTGGAATTGCATCCAACTGTTGCAGTGACCAGTGTTGAAAGCGGTACTTCGGTAACCATGAACATCACCTTTAGAATTGAACCTTCCTGGGATGATTCTGATACCATCGAAGTCTCTTCTCGATTATTACTTTCCAACGGAGTTCTTTCTATTCCAGCTTTGCACACTTGGGGTGGAATGGGTTCCCAGGGCTTCGAAAATGATTTGGAAATCAAACAAGTCACGTTCACGAATTCTAATAATATTGAACTGGACCCATCCGACTATTATCTCAAAGCCGGTTCCACCATCCAAATTGCAGTTCAAATTGGCTTTGAGGGCATGAATACGCTCGATGCCTTTGCTGATGGGGATGCCATCGTTGAATTCTATCGTGGCGAAAACCTCGTTGGCAATACGACCACACTCGACGGTAACATGTGGAACATTGCAGACAATGTCCCCTTTACTTTTGGAGCGGCTGTTTGGCATTTTGAAGTAAAACCACTCAATGGTTCGGGTACGACGTCGGATTCGGTGTTTACTCGAACATTCCACATCGATTCGATTTCACCCCAAGTCCTTGAAACCAACATCGAACATTATGATCATCGGACTCCTTCGATGACTCAAACTATTCAAATCCAAATTTCTGACCAGCCTATTTTACCTCAAAATATTCATGCCATGGTCTGGAGAGAATGGGTTGATGATGATAATTTTAACAACTGGCCGGATGAAAATGAATATCACCAAACCAGTTTATTTATTCCCAATAACCTTTCATCACTTATTGGTCAATACACCTTGATGATGGATGACACCGAAGGAAGTTTAGGGCAGAAGGTTTCAGTCTACTTGAGCGGTTTTGACAACGCAGGTCATCCATTGGAAAATGGTGGGAGCAATATGTCTGGTAAACATTTGTTCATGTATCAATTAGCAACCGATGGCCCTCCAGCAGTGACTTCGAATGCGTTTTCGTTTGATGGCGGCAAGAAGCCTTGGTTACATCCTGAAATACCCTATGCATTCGAAGTTGATATTTCAGAACCCAATGGTGGTTCTGACTTCTCGACTGTTATCGTTGAATTGGCATCGAATCAAGGCAGCGACTCCCTTCCAATCCGATGGGATTTTCTCACTGGGAATTGTACCACAACCAGTCCTCACATCTTGATAGAAGATTGTGAGATGCGTGGTGCGAATGGTCCTGCCGATCCTTATGAGCGGGATTTGACCCTTCATGTGGAATTAAAATTAGCTTGGACTACACCTGACTTGGGTGAAACTCGAAGAGAACCAGGGATACGAGTCATCGACCGAGCCGGACAAGAAGTCTTCCATACCTTCCCTGAACACCGCTGGCGTTTCTCTGCAGCGATGGCGATTCCAGATGAAAGCGTGACTTTGATTCTCTCACAAGGAACTCTACTTGAAGATGGGGCTCGTTTGGCACCGAACAGCCCATTGGAAGTAGCGGGAAGTGTTGTCTTTGCTGAAACCGGATTTGTTTCTCCATTTGATTGTCAAGTCGATATTTTATTCGCAGGTTCAACCCATTCAGTCAGTTCTCTTAATGGAATTTGGTCCATCGCTTTACAAGCCCCCTCCTCAACCATGACTCTACCGATGACTTGGAGCGTTGGATGCTTACAAGGTCAGGGGGTTGATGCAACCGACCAAGAAACATCTGTTCGATGGATTATTGTCGATGGAACAGGCCCTGAACCCGTCGAAGTTTCCAATCCACGCCCCGCCTCAATCCTCGAACCGGAATCACATGAAGTTCGTATTCTTCTTTCAGAAGCAGGTGGCTTGGATGTTGAATCACTTGAATTAGTCTGGTGGGTTGAAGAAAAGGCAACTGGAGACCGATTGCGAAACGGTGTCGAACCTCTTACGTTAATCGGTTCAGACATCTCAGGATTACGTTTGGAAGTCGTAAGTTCGATTGATTTAAGCGAGATTACGCCAGTAATGTTGGAAAATCGTCTCGCAGTTCATATTTTGGTCACGGGAAGAGATCTGGCTGACAATGAAGTTCTCGGCATGGGGGGCACTCCTGCTGGAACGCCTGTTGGCGTTTGGGACATGGTGTGGCTCAAACCTGAATATTCAATGCAGAGTTCTTCAGTCAGTTATTCTCGTTTGTTGGTTGAAATTGGCCAAATATCCATTGTCACTGCCTATGTCGAAAACACAGGGACACTCAACGGCTCAATTGAAGTGATCTTCACTGAAGTTCTCGCTGATGGAAACCGTTCGATGCTCCGACGCATGACGGTTGAAGTTGCAGAAGGCGGAGGTGTGCCCGTTTCTACCGATTGGAATCCTTCACAACCCGGTTTACAATGGGTCGAAGTTCAGTTGGAAAACGGTTTAACTTCGATTGGTCCATCGATTGATGTTCGACCGCAGCGTGAAGGGACCTTTTCTGAACAGGTTTTTGGCGATGTTCATCCAGTGTTGGGCTCTTTTGCGGCGCTTCTGTTCCTTTCAATTGTCCTTACAGGTTTGCTTTGGGCAAGACGCATGACCTTGAACCGAGGTTCGAAATCTGAATCAGGTTGGGATGACTATTCATCGGAATTTGAAGACGAGGACCATGAAGACGAAGATGAAGAAGATACTGAGGATGTAACCGTTACTGAATCCCCAATCGCTGCGGTATCAGTTGCTGCGGTTGAAACTCCAGCATCTCCTGAAGAATCGAATTGGATTATGGGTTCAGACGGCTACTGGTGGTATCACGACAAGATCACCAATGAATGGTGGTACAAGAATGCTGAAGGCGAAATTGTTCAACACAAGTAAAGCATTGGAGTGATACGATGAGTCGAAAGATTGGGCTACTGCAACTCGACCCTACCGTCGGTGATTTGACAGGGAATGCACAACGACTCGAACATTTGGCACAGCTTGCATCAGAACACGATGTAGATGTTGGAGTGACCACTGAGTTAGCCATCTCTGGTTACCCGCCGCGTGACTTACTTCTCCAAGATGAATTCATTCGACTTGCACAGCAAACAGCAAGTTCTCTTAACGTTCCAATTCCAGTTCTTGTTGGAACTCCTGTCGAGGCTCAGTCAAGTCGTCAATTACCCAGTAATGGTGTTGTACGAGCAGGTTCCAGTGATGTCTTGTCTAGTGACGCTAAATCACAGGTAGTCGCCCGAAAGCAACTTTTACCAACCTACGATATCTTTGATGAGGCGCGCTACTTTCAACCCGATAACCGGTCGGGTATTGCCCGAACAATCGCTCAACTTGACTTGGGTGTCACCGTTTGTGAAGATGCTTGGCAAGCGGCGGGTTTGACGCCTTCCGCTTATTCAGCAGACCCGATTGAACATTTGGCTGAATGGGGGCGTCAAGGCGTTCAATTAGATGCGACAGTAAATCTCTCAGCATCGCCATACCATGCTGATAAATTGAGTTCAAGAATTCATGTGTGTCGAACCGCAGCCCGTGTCCTGGGCCATCCATTTTTATTAGCGAACCAAGTAGGCGGAAACGACGATTTGTTATTTGATGGGAACTCATTGGTCGCATGGCCAGATGGCCGTGTCGTTGTCGCTCCCGCTTGGCAAGAGGGTGTTCTTGTGGTTGATATTGACGATGCCAATAATTGCGTTTGGGTCGCCTCTCAATCCACTGACGCGTTGTGCATTGGTAGTGACCAAATCCGCCACCTCTCGCCAGAAGATAATGGCCATGAATACGATAAAGAATTACTTGAAGACCTCACTGATGCTGTCGTCTCAGGACTTTCGGATTATTGCCGAAAGTCTGGAATCTCTTCGATTGTTCTCGGGCTCTCAGGTGGCATTGATTCTGCAGTTGCTGCATGCGTTGCAGCAGCGGCAGTCGGTCCAGAGAATGTTCTCGGTTTAGCAATGCCAAGTCGGCATTCATCGCAACATTCAATCGTCGATGCGCGTTATACTGCTGAAGCACTTGGCATCTCTTTCGATACAATACCGATCGATTCTTTCCATGGCTCGGTCGAGGATTCTCTTGGAGAGGTACTTGCAAATGGTCATCCAGTCGCATCTGAGAATTTACAGGCACGGTTACGTGGCCTTTTGGTCATGGCTCATGCCAATGCTCAAGGTCGGATGGCTATTGCAACTGGTAATAAATCCGAATTGGCTCAAGGATACTGTACCCTGTATGGCGACATGGCTGGTGGTTATGCCCCACTTGGAGATCTCTACAAGATGCAAGTTTATGGAATTGCAGATATATTCAACACCAGAGCTGAGGACAAGGAGCTTGCTCCACCTGTGAATCAATCAACTCGGACTAAACCTCCTTCTGCAGAACTTGCTCCTGACCAAAAAGACGAAGATTCTCTACCTCCATATCCGGTTCTTGATGAAATTCTCCATTGTCACATCGAAGAGGGATTAGATGCTCAAGCCATTGCTGACAAGGGCTTTGACCGAGATACCGTGGTTGAAGTTCTCACACGTTTGGAACGCAGTGAGCACAAGCGATGGCAAATGTCTCCAGCACCTCGTGTTTCATCCAGGGCCTTTGGTCAAGGATGGCGTCGACCGCTTGCTTCACGTCATGACTGGCGTCATTGATGCTTGGAATGAATCAAAAAGGCCTTCTCAATCCGAAGGTCATGGAGGGAAAGGTCGTCAATGTCGCAGGTTACCGTTTTGTTGACCTCCCTGACCGTGATGCTCTTCGTGAACCGTTTCGTAGCATTTGCCAAAAGGCTAGACTGAAAGGAACTATTTTACTTTCCTTCGAAGGAATTAATTTCTTTTTAGCAGGTACACAATCTTCTGTTGACCAGTATCTTGAGTTCCTCGACCAAGATTCACGTTTTTCTCAAATACATCTGAAATACTCCTATACTGAATATCAGCCCTTTAATCGGATGAATGTTCGTCTCAAAAAGGAAATTATTTCGTTAGGTCTTGACCATATCAAGCCAGCACAGCACACAGGAGGAGAGATTACCCCAACTGAATTCAAACAATGGTTGGATGAAGGGCGAGAAGTTGCCATCATCGATACACGTAACGATTATGAAATTCGATTAGGTACTTTCGAAAATGCCCTTAATTTAAACATCAAATCGTTTCGTTCTTTTCCAAAAGCCATCGAAACCCTTCCTGAATCAATGAAAGACACTCCAGTCGTCATGTTTTGTACTGGTGGGATACGATGTGAGAAAGCAAGCGTCGTTATGATGAATGCAGGGTTCTCGAATGTTAAGCAACTCAAAGGAGGGGTTCTCGGTTATTTCGAGGAGGTAGGTGGAGCGCATTGGGATGGCGATTGCTTTGTGTTCGACCATCGCGTTGCCCTCAGTGCTGAACTTGAACAAACCGAGGTCGTGCAATGCTTTGCTTGCCGCCAACCAGTTACTGTTGAAGAACAGCAATCATCCGAGTACATCATCGAAGTCTCGTGCCCTCATTGCATCCATTTGCGATGATTACAACCAGATGAGCCAGTCGCCCGTTCGTTCACCATGGCTCCATGCATGGACTTCATGCCCTCGTATTCCGTCATGGGATACGAAGATGAGATGATGTTCTGTAAGTATGAGTTCACCGTATGTACCAGATGCGGAATTATTGTTCAGTCCCGGCCAGGGGTCATAGGCTAAGGTCGGCAATCCATCATTTTGTAAATGCCACAATGAGGAACCCGTCTCAACACCATCGATTTGACCTGAGGCAAGGAAGAACAAATGCTCCCCATAGGACGCAAATGCAAGAATGTTGGAACTGGCCATTCCTGCTCGCAAATCCGTTTCAATTCGTGTACCGTTCACTGTTCCATCGCTGGAACAGATTTCATGCGCAACGCTCGGTGCGACACAATCGAACCAAACTCGTTGCTGATGGACAATGCCCCCTGCCCAATCTCCTGGAGCTACAATGGTTGTTGACAGAAGTTGAGTCTGTCCTGAAAAGAGGTTATGTGACCAGACTTGAGGGTCGACCCCCGAAGTCAGTGCATCAAAGACTAGAAGATTTCCAAGTTGATGTATGCCGAGGTGCTCCGCTACATGCGTGGTTGGACTCCCAGTTCCTTGATGCTGTAAAGTGGTGAGCCAATTCATGCTTCCATCATCGCCTAATCGCACTAATTGTCGGCCGTTTTGTGCTTCTGCAACCGCTATTAGACCGCCTTCGATCAGTAATGGTGCATTGGGTAGGCTTGAACCTGAAGGGTTGAGGTCCCAGTTTTGAAGTTCGGCTTCAAGCGTGAGCAGATAGGGTTCGATGTTCTGTTGTGATTTAGCTGAAAACCACAAGTGGGTCGAGTTCGCATGGAGCATTTCGGTTGCAAACGTCGTTACTTCAAAAGAAAGAACATCGAGGTTTTGTTGTTGCGTTATCGAAAAAGAAGGGTGTGAAAAGACCGTAGTGATGGTGTTGCCATCGCTCCAATACAAAGCATCGTTAGCGGTGTTGAGTACAACGCCTTGGCCCCATTGGACCAGTTTAGACGAACTGGTAAGCGAGAGAGTAGCCCCTGAATCTGCGACACGTTTCGTGCCATTGAGCGTCGCATCACTCACCCATAATTCACGTCCATTGACGCCGTCATCCGCATCGAAGAACACCCGTTCTCCTTCGGAAGTTTGAACCGAAATTAATCCGAGGTATTGACCAGGTGCTGCGTCGCCGTTCGGATTGATATCAAGCAGCAACTGTGTTGAGGATTCGAAACCTTCACTGACCCAAAGTTCACATCCATCGATTCCATTCACACCCGCAGTCAAGAGGCGTTGTTGTTCGACCATCCACACCATTGCATCACAATTGGTCGTGACTCCATTTGCCATACCGATTGCATAATCAGTAATGGGTCCATAAAGCAGGGCTGAACTGCAGATTTGAATACTGCTTCGCACTTCATCCTCATGTAATCTATCATCGAATGCCGTTCCTTCACCAACGCCATCATCGACTCCGAATCGAAGAATGAGGCCGGAGGGACACACAGCAGGAGAGGGTTGGAGGTGTTCAATCAAAGCAGGTGCGCCTTGACCTCCATCATCACCTTGAATTCCGTTTATGCCTGCTTCTCCGTTGAGGCCATTACTTCCGACCAAACCGTCACACAAAGGATCAGTGGATGCAATTTCCTCTTGACTAAGTTGGCCATTTCCATCAGTATCAATTCCACTGTGAATCAGTATACCTCCAGTCGGACAGGTGGCGTTACCGATTTCCAATTCTTCAATTTCCAGTCGACTTGAATCGGCCTCTAAGGTTTGGCCAGGATTACCTTGAGGCCCCGAAAGTCCTTCTTTGCCATGGCACACCTTTGTTGAAGAAGTCACTTCTTCTTCATCGAGAAAACCGTTGGAGTTGAGGTCATTTCCGATATAAATTTCAGCCCCACCTTCAGTACAGATTGAATCTGCGACACGCCCTTCGGTTCGAACCAGCATCTCATTGGCATCGTTGCCAGCATTGCCTTTTTGTAACGAAAGTGAATCGATTTGGACAAGTGAATAGGTCGAGAAGATAAGTGCAAGTACCAAAAGGAGTGTTTGAACCAAAGTGAACATAAATTTCTTTTTGGGTTTACTCTGAACTTTTGAGTTCTGGTTTTTCTGCTGTCTGGTCTGTATTCCATGGGTACTTTTGGGACCTTGGTTGTGTGCAGGTTCTCCTGCAATAGGGGCGTCGACGTCCATGGTTGGGGGGGTTGACATAAATCGACTAAAAACCGTCAATGGTATCAAAACCTTCGGTTAAATGGCATTTCAAGGGTTTTTCATGATTCTGAGTCTTCTCTTGAAAGGGGTGAGTTCAAGGGCGTCCTTTGTCTGCACAGGAGCATGGACCTACCAGAACGTCTTGCGGTGCAATTAGCTGGTGACGAAGGTCCGACGCGTCAAAAAGCAGCCCGCTTGGTCGTTGACTTGGCAGTTACCGCCAAGGCAGAAGGCTTTGTCCAAGTCGACCATGCTCACGTCTCCGGTGTTTCAGTCATCACAGGTGGGCATGGGCTGCGTCGTTTTTTGTCGGACCTGTCCAGTTCAGGAGATGGGAAAGTGACGATACCTACGACCTTGAATTCCGCAGGCTGCGATAAAGAGAAAATGAAAGAGATGGACATTGATTGGCCTGATTTTTTAGAGCAGCAATTTGAAATTGTTGAAGCATATTCGGATTTAGGCATTCAAGCAACTCTATCGTGCACACCTTATGACCGTGGAGTCGATGATGAAAGTGGAATCGCATCATGGGCTGAATCCAACGCAGTATGCTTTTCAAATACATGGACCTCATTGATTACCAATCGGGAGTCTGGCCTCTCAGCACTCGCAACAGCACTCACTGGTTTTGCGCCTCGATGGGGTCTTCATCTTGAAGAAAATCGGCAACCAAACATCCATGTTCGAGTGGAATGTGAACTTGATACACTTTCAGATTGGTCTATTCTTGGTGACTGGATTGGAAAGCAAGTCCGGCCAGGATGGAATCTACCGTGGGGCCCAATGCCGTTCATACAAGGGCTTCCTACAAGAGCGAGTTTTGCTCGGAAAAAGGCATTGACTGCTGCTGCGGCTAATTATGGAACGCCAATGCTTTGGGCTGAAGGACTCTCAGCAGACCCACCATTAGCACATGACCAGAGCGGTCAATGGATGGCTCCAAAGGATGGTTGGCAGGGTGAATTGGTATTCACTGCTTCTGATTTACAAGGGCGTTATGAGGATTTAGCACCGACTGGACAAGTGGATTTGGTCGTAATTGGTTGTCCTCAAGCCAGCCTTGAAGAAATTCGAATCACAGCCGCCGCTGTTCGTTCACACGCAGAAATGGGCGATAAAATACCAGATCAAAGGCTCTGGGTGTTCACAAGTGGGGAGAATTACAACTTGGCGTTGGCTGATGGCAGTATAGAATTGCTGGAAAGTGCAGGTGCTGTAATTTTACAAGACACCTGTCCCGAAGTGACACCATACAACCGAGCACATTACAACCATCTGTTGACCAATTCACTGAAGGCTGAACATTACCTCACCAGTGGTTTGAATCGCCTTCCAACAAGTGTGATGTCCATTGTAGATTGTATTGCCCATGCTTTTAATCCCGTGTTATCGGCAGGTCCTCGTCCCCTTTTACACTCGAAAGCACAACCGCAGCATGCCAGTGCAAAAACACACCAAACAGGAGATGCCATCTTGACAGGCGCTCCATTACAGAGTCAAGATGACTATTGCATCACAGGACCAGCCATGGTCACAGATGTCCCTCTGACCTATCTCGGGTACGTCAATCGTGATACGGGTGTCATCGAAGAAACAGGTCATCCTCTCGATGGTAGAGCCATTGAAAATACAATTCTTATCTATCCCAAAGGCTCAGGCTCGACTGTTGCTCCATTTGTTTTGATGGGGTTATTGTACACCGGCAAAGGTCCAACTGCTATTGTCAACAGCGATGTCTGTCCACTCACCTTACCTGCTTGCTCATTGTTGGGTTTGCCCTATGGCCATGGTTTCGACCAAGATCCTTGTATGGCCATTAACGATGGAGACCTTATCGAACTCAAATCCGAAAGTGGTATTGTAACTCTCACCGTTCTTGAACGTGTACTCTGAGGTGATGGCATGAGTGGATTGAAAATTCTTGTTACAGGTGGTGCAGGATTCATTGGCTCATCATTGTGTGAACGCTTAGTGGCAGAAGGGCATTCTGTATTGGCGTATGATTCGTTATTCCGAGGCAGTAAATCGAATATCGCAGAACTTCAAAATCATCCACATTTCCAATTCATGCAGGGGGATGTTCGAGATGTCGACCGTTTGGATGAGGCGATTGAGCACCTGGATGGAGTGGACATCGTTTACCATCTTGCAGCAGTGAATGGGACGAAATGGTTTCATGAAGCGGCACATTCCGTTATTGATGTCAACATCAATGGAACTCTTCGAACATTAGAATTAGCAATGGCGCAAGACGCACGGTATGTACTCGCATCATCGCCTGAAGCCTTTGGTGAGGCTTTACAGCAGCCGATTCAAAACGGTAATGAAATGACCTTCACCGACCCGTCTCTTCATCAACGCCATTCCTATGGTGCCAGTAAATACCTCGATGAAGTCGCGTGTCAACACGCCGCTCGTGATGGGTTAGATGTTCGAATTGTTCGGCCTTTCAACGCCTATGGGCCGCGTCTTCTCGGCGATGAATACGGCCAAGTGGTTGCGATGTTTTTCCAGGCCATTCTTTCCAATGAATCAATTCAGTTGCATAACGGTGGCAAGCAAACTCGTTCGTTTACATGGATTGATGATGTGGTTGAGGGCTTTATTCTGGCAGGACTTCAAGAGAAGAGCCTCCAAGGTGATTCTCTTTCAGGATGTGCTCTCAATATTGGGGCAACAGAAGAAATCACGATTCAAGGGTTACAAGAAACTCTTTTTTCAATTGTTTCTAACGATGCAACATGGGCTAAAGCCTTGCCTGAAATAGAGATTGTTGAAGGATACCATGGTGATGCTCTTCGGCGGCTACCTGATAGTAATGAGGCAAAATCTTTGCTCGGATGGAAGTCTTCAACGACCTTGGAACAAGGTCTTCTCAAAATGTGGACATCACTTCGCTGAATCTTTTTTGGAGCCGTAGTGGTTGAACACTTTCTTGCCCCATGAATCGGGTGCAGGAGTGAGTCGGTCATGACCATGCTGGCACAAAATGTCCAATCCATTTGCTGGCAGTGACTCTTCAGTAGTCCATATCCCTGTGACACGCAAAACAGCGAGACGAGCAACAGCATCAGGGAGTGGATTATCTTCGAGATACTCGACTTCCAGTGCAGCAACTGCTTCGTTGATGAGTAGCGGCTCAAGGTGGTGGGGAGTAAACCCAGCGAGGTTCCATTCACTTTCACCTTCAGGGATAGGGCGAGCAGTCTCATCGATTGCCTCAACGGTAGAAGGAGAACTTGGCATCAGGTGAAGAATGGCTCTTTTCGTTTTGCGAAGGTTGTGAAGCGTGTCCCTGTATCGCCCTTCACGATTGCAACTGAACGATGCGATTAGCAGTGGCGGGCCTGTTGAAACCGCCATGACTGAGGTATACGGTGCAAGATTCTTGTTTCCATGTTCATCTTGTGTCGATGCGATCACTAAAGGGCGTGGAGAGAGGAGGCCGGATAGCCAACCAGCACGCTGAGCATGTTCCAACTCATCCGCATCGATTCGTTGCGCACCTTCCATGTTTTGAATGGGGAGTGGCGTGAACCAGTTGTCTAAGGTGCCGTTCTTTATTTCTTCAATCGCATGTTCATTGAATTCAATATAAGACTTCCAAGTTGAAGTCTGCTCTTCTTCACCACGTTCAATTTTCCGAGTAATCGAATCTCCAGCATAGATGTTACAGCGCCTTAGATAATCCAGTACTACATCTTTTCGATCCATATGTTCACCTCTGTTCACTGCTTGCTGAATCGAGTTTGAGCTGGAGTTGCTTTTCATCGTATGTATCCCGCTTCATCAAAAAAACTGCAGGGTTTCCAGCCCATACTTCGTTGTCAGGTAAGTTCCGTGTGAGTGTAGAGCCTGCACCAAGAACGGCATTATTTCCAACAGAACACCCAGCAAGAACTGTTGCTCCACCTCCAATTACGGCGTCGTTTTGGAGATGAACCGGTTGCCATTGAAGAGAATTGCCTGAAGGGGGATATTTGT
>Ga0115000_10003623_pt1 | contig 12913 bp, 12 predicted proteins | sample ArcticOcean_MG_C_6_FD_89690 | JGI IMG/M metagenome (GOLD analysis project Ga0115000, IMG submission 89690) | Marine microbial communities from western Arctic Ocean - ArcticOcean_MG_CB8_128 | ecosystem: Environmental > Aquatic > Marine > Oceanic | place: Arctic Ocean: Canada Basin | collected... | reverse complement strand
TAGCAGATCAATCTTTCCATTGGTAATTTTAGCGACCGTTAATATCATTTCTGGATCTAGACAATTACCGACCATCGCAAAGAGCTGGTTATCATCAATCAACTTATTCGCTTTTTCTGGAGGAAGAAACCTTAGGTCTTGTACAGTATCGATTGTTACAAAGTGGTGAGACTGCTTCATAGCGTCTATTATCGATAGTGTGGATAATCCTTCTCTATTTCCTAATTCGCAGATATTCGCGGAGTCAGGAAGATTAGAAACGATGTTATGAAGTAACGCAAAATATCCATGACAACGTTTGTTATCGTTGTGCGGAATGCGAACATTATTCATGTATTTAGAAAATTCTGCATCAGCATTGACTAGGGTTGACCATGCTGGATCATTCCAGCTTATTATTGGATTATTCTTAGTTGACTCTATTGCATCTTTTAGTATCTTACTAATAGCCATTATTTCGTGCCATTTCCTTTAATAAAATTAGCAAAATCTGGAATCACATCGCCAGTATGCTTCTTCTCATTATACCAAAGTAATGATTGGACTTCATATTTTTCTTGCGCTTCGGCGACATATCTTTGGTCTATCTTATCGCTAATTCCGTATCTCATCTCTATAACGGTTCTCTCAAGGGGCTGCTTATTATCTGGGCGAGTGCTAGCGCCTTTACCTTCATCTAGATATGCGCCTAAAATTTCATTAACGACGCCGACTCTTGAATTTGCTGCTAGTCTAATCGATAAATCAAAATCAGCACCTGAAACAAGCTGCTCATCAAACATCCCACATTTATCTTTAAGGTTCTTTCGCCACATTAAAAAAGGACCGGTAACCATTCCTCTAGTTAATTCACGGTGTGGGGTAAAGTATTGTGAATGATCCACAAGTCTACCTGCACCTGAGCCAAATGAATCTACAATAACAAAATTTCCATGGACAACGCCGTGAGCCGGATTGGTATCTAGAAAGTCAGCTTGTAGCTTTAAAGAGTTTGGTACACGAAGATCGTCAATGTTCCAGATAGCGACGTATTTCCCACTAGCCATATTCCAGCAATCATTCATTGAACGTGCTATATTATCAACATGCTCTTTAACGTTGTGTATAAGAACATCAGGATGTTCTTTTTGAAACTTTTCTACTAAATCAATCTCCCACTTTTCAGGAGCGTTATGATCAAGAACAATTTCTATTTCATCAAGATTTACTTGGGAAGTTACATTTCCTAGAAATCCCGCCAAATATTCTCCGCCATTGTAACATGGCGTGATTGAACTAATCTTTTTTGTCATCTATACCTTCTAAAATATCTATAATTTTTTGAGCGCAGACCTCTAATGTTAAATTTTCTTCGATATACGCCCTTGGGTTGAAGGTATCAAGATTTTCTAAAAAGCCTGTAAATGCTTCATATATCTCTTCCCTAGAGGCTCCTTCTCGGACTTTAACTCCACATCGTTCGTCAAAATAAGGCACGGCAGAAGCTGGACACTTTACTCCGTCTGCCCTATCATCCCACTCTGCTTTTTCAAAAACGAAACAAGGCAATCCTGAAGCGAGAATTTGCTGATACGCGATTCCTTGACTTTCAGTCTTGGTCGTAAGGATAGCAAATCTGCATTGCTTCGTTGCATCATGAAGCGCAGACTCATGATAGCTACCATATGAAAGCGCGCCCCATGATAGGCCTTTATCAAGACATAACTCAACCACGAGATTTTTAGTAGCTTCGGGCATTCCTTTATGATATATCAAGCAATCGCCTAATTTTTCTTCACCCCTTTTATCATACCACTCGTCTGTATCGATACCGACAGGCCAGACGTGAATATTCTTATCTTTCATAATATCAAAAGTCAAATATAGATCCTTCACCCACTGTGATGGAACTAAAAAGTCTTGATGTTTCGCAGCTACGGACTCCTCTGGAATTTCCCACATATTAGGACCTACTAGATGAGGCTTAAAAGGAGCGTCGCCGAGCTCGCCTTGGGCCGCAGCAGGGTCTGAGAGACAAACGCAATAATCAAATTCTTCAGCAATTACTATTGGATAGTCCTGAACTTCGACGCCTAGTAGCTCAAGTCCTTTTCGTAAATTTTTATATACCATTCCCGGACCTCGAGAGGTACGGTTATTTGTTAAAAGTCTAATCTTCATTCTTTCCTACCTTTGAATTATCTACAGAATTAACTGGGGTTGATGGACCACTTCCCTTTCTGTACTTTTCGTCAAACTTGCGTATTTGCCCAATAATACCCCAGTGCTCAGGCATTTTTTCTACATCACAAGAAACGTACATAGAGTCTACCATCGCTTTTGCCAATTGCTGGCGAGCTTCAACTATACTCTTTGTTCTTATTGTACCTTTTTCAATACCTCCAGCTTCATGACTTAAGCCATCGACTGTAGAGGTTCTTGGGTCTCCATGTAATCTATAGTGCAATAATATATGAGGCAGATTGACCATAATCATATTATGGGTCTTACAGCGTTGCCAGAAATCATAATCTTCAACAATAAAGTTAGAAGTGTTAAAAAACCCAACGCCCCTGATATGAATGTCTTTTTTGTAGACTGATGAAGGAAAGGGAATAGGGTTCTTTCCTCGTGAAAAGCACTCGTATATTGCTTCATGACCTAAAGGATTTCTAGGAGCTTCGCAAATCAAGGCACCGATATAGTCCAATTGCGTACCTATAATATCAACAACCGGGTGTTGCTCAATAAATAATGCTTGTAGCTCTAGCTTCTGAGGTAGCCAGACATCATCTGCATCGATGGGTGCGATCCATGCTCTTCCAGAATATAGAATTCCAATATTCAGCGCATTAGATTTATTCGCATGAGGAGTGTTTAGAACAGTAAACCGGGAGTCCGATTCTGTTAACTGGGTCGCAACATGTACGGAATTATCCGTGCATCCATTACAAATAATCCAGCATTCAAAGTCTTTATACGTTTGGTTCATTACAGACTGAATTGCTTCGCCCAACCATCTGTCGCCATTGTACACAGGTAGAATAACACTAAACATTTTTTATTCCTACACTTCTCATCCATGATTCAACATTAACAGCTTTATCATCAACCAATAAGTCATAATGAGGCTTTTTATTCATTATCAACTCATGATATTTGATACCCCAGCTGTCTAACTGGTTAATCGTTAATGCGGTGTGGTCAACCCCCGAGTTACAACCTCGGGCAGTAAAGAATTTTATAGTATGACCAGCAGCGTATAACTCATTAATCTTCAAGACCATTATTTCATACGGTTCTGCATCTTGATACTGACTATTCTTTTCTAGTGTACAAATCGTACCATCAATGTCAAAACAATAAATCATCTATTATTCCTATACTGGCGTGTGGAGAAACATCTGATGTACACATTCAACGACACCGTAAGAAGCGGAATCTACATACATATCTAACTCTGCATGCATTGAAAACTTACTTCTAAGTGCATTCATTTTGTCAAATCCAGTGATTATTACAAATGGAAGGTTCCTATCCACACAGTAACTTCCACAATTTACAATATTTTCAGAGTTACCAGACGATGATATTAAAATTACAAGTGTATCATCTGTCGCAAAATCCTCAATAAATTGCTTGTAAGCTAATTCCATACCAAAATCGTTAATATAGCATGTCAATCGAGAAGCATCAGAAAAAGCATATGCTCGCTTGCTTAGAAACTTTGTATAATCTTGAGCTATATGAGAGCAGATGGCATTGCTACCACCATTACCAATCATAATAATCTCATCGTGGTTATCTAGAAGAGACTTAAGCTTATCAACTTCTTTTGGGTCTATTTCGCTTATTGCCTTTTGTACATCACTTAGTAACATTTTTCCTCACATAAAGAGCATCGCCCCATCCATGGATGGTCATTTCTGTTATTTCTCTTTTGAAGCCGTAAGCGGAAAGAAACTCATCAAGCTCTGGTATAAGAGCACAATTTTCATAAAGATATTTTTCATTTACTTCAAGATAAACATAATCTAAATGCTTTAATTGTTCACACATTCCCTTTAGGGCTATAAGCTCAGCACCTTGAATGTCTATATTCGCAAAGTTAAACAGAGCCCGGTCAAATCCCTTCTTATCCATCATAGTATCAATCTTAAAAGCCCAAGTCTGAACTTTACCAATATATTTAACATGAGGGTGCTCTTTAGAATGCTCATCGAAATTCAATAAAGAAGAAGATTCGCCGTTGTTTGCAACGTTTAGCTCTAGAAGTTTATCATCTTCGTTAAACGCAGCGCCAAGGACAACAGTCGATCCAAGATCGTTGACTGTTTTGGTTAACAAAGGTACTGCTAATTGCGTATTTGCTTCTATCCATATTATTCTGTTAATACCACATGATTTATATCCTTCAAGTTCTTCAGCAAGGTGTGCACCAAGATGAAGGACGCCAGACACAGGTGTTTTTTCAAAAAATGGTTTTAGTTGTTCAAACTTTATCAGCATTTAGTTTCCGTCATTAGTTAATGCTCTTATTTGTTGCAAAGCGTTATTTCTTGCATCTATAAGGTCCTTGTGTAATGCTTGCTTTTTCGAATCGTTAAAGTGCGAACCATCGTGAATTCTATGTTCTACCAAAGCATCATTTAGATTAAAAAATTGTAGACCTGCAAATACACAGCGTGACCAAAGATCGTAATCTTCTACAGCACAAAGAGGATCATAGAACCCTACTACATCTGTATGAATTGTTTTTCTGTATATTACGCTGCTGTTACAAATTGGGTTCTCTTTCTTGTGTAAGATCGCGTCATAAATCTCAGAGCACTTTATTGGTAAAGGCGGCGCAAACGATAATAGACTTCCCAAGGCGTTGATATATCGCATTTGAGTACCAATGATATCAACACCAGGTGACATGCACAAAGCTTGCTTTTCTAATTTTTTAGGAGCCCATAGATCATCGGCATCGCAGATAGCGATCCATTCGCCAGACGATTTTGCTATAGCGTAATTTAAGGCAAGACTCTTACCAGCTGTGGAAAAGGAAAGGTTTTGTGTGGTATTATAGCGATGACAAATATGTGAATCAACGATCTGACGACTTGAATCTGAAGAGCCGTTATCAACAAAGACTAATTCAACGTCAGTATAAGTTTGAGAATATATTGAGTTTATGGTTTCAAAAATATACTTCTCTGCGTTCCTATATGGAATTATAACTGAAATAAGACTCATGAACGAACCTCGGTATGGTTCTTGTCTAGGGCCACAATCTTTGCAGAATAACCAACTTCTTGAGGGTTGTTATACTCTGCGAAACAATATGAGGGCGTCATTATTTTTAGATGCTGTAGGTTCTCAGGACGTGTTACATATTCATTAAGATGAGACTCATCATGCCATACGGCAATAATACCTCGGGAATGATCATCATCAATATTTTTAGATATCTCTTTAGACATCCGTATAAATGCGTCGTATGCGCCACCATTAAATCCACCTGCCACATAGTAGGGACGGTATCTTTGCGGTGAGATGAACGCTTTTGATTCTTGTCTTGACTCAGGGGTACCTAATGGATATTGTGGTGTTTTTCCAAGATAAAATCCTGGATGTGCTGTAGCTACTAAGCCGTAAGTCTTTTCAGGTATTACTTCTTTACCAACTTCTGCGACTACGCACATATCAGCGTCTGAATAAAAAAGAAATTCTGGCTTCTGTAAGTTCATGTCGCTTAATCTATCGTCTAAAGTAGAAAAATGACGATAGCGATACAGCGTATCTCCTGGAAATCCCATACGATCGATGTGGAAATATTGATGGTTTAACCTTGTTTGTGGCACAAACTTTTTCGCAGCTTCAATATCATCGGTAAAAAGGTAGCATGTGATATCATCATCTTTTAAGAAATTTTGAGCGATTGAAGAATAAAGACTGGTAAGAAATTGTGTATACTTACCAGTCGCGATTGTTAACACACCGATCATTTTCTATCCTTGAATGGTAAATCTACAACGTAATGAGCAGCATTTGGTATATGTCTAGCAAGCTTCCCGATATCGATCTCAAGGCCTTCATTCCATTTTTCAAGTAGATGCTCTGAGGATATTTCACCACTCCTATTTTCGTGAGTATCTTGTACACGGTTAAGGGGGTTGTTAAATAAAGAAGACTCTGTTCGACATATACAGGAGTTCGGGACAGCAAAAGTATGTTGAATCGATTGCATTGCTTCTTCAAAAGAATTTGGCGCTGTGAAGTTGAGATGTTGGATCCAGCCTAAAAGCTGCTTTGTCCTAAATACATTTCCGTCTACTGAAAACGGATAATTCCAGTCAAATCTGGAGTTTCTCCAATTCCACAAAAAATAATTATTTTGTACCGACCCATCAGGAAGTGGTTGCGAAGAGTTAACTGGATAACAATAATTAAGGTGTAATCCCATACGAAGAGAAAATGTTAGAATCTGTGGATTATTTTCCAGGATTGTCATACATTCATCAGAATTAAATGGACGTCGGAATACAATATCATCAACTAAAAATAGACAGGATGGGCCGGCATTGTTTAAGAACGTTATTACCTGACCCTTGAAATCATCATCTCTATAAAAATTGATACCTTGTGTTTTTGATTTTATTTCCTCTAATGCCGGAAGATATTCTTCATCGTAGTTATAAAGAACAGTGATATCTCTGATAGGGTTAACATATTTTAAAGATCTGAGTAATGCGAATAATTGCAACGGGCGGTTTCTAGAAAATATACAAATGCTAGTGTCGCCTGTTCTTCTACAAGAATATACTAATGAATGAGAGTGTGTTGAGTGATCATGAGGCATTATCTTACTCCTTCAACCATCTCAAGAATTCTATTACACCTATTCACAAATGTATGCTCATTTTTTATTAAGTCAATAACGCTTTTTTCAAAATCAAGATCCCTATCTTTTAAGTACTCGTTAGTTTTGACTGCTAGCTGTGCACAATCTTCTTCATAAAAATCCTCGCCACAAATCTCTTTGACTACTGGACTATTAGAGAATGTTGGCTGACCATAAGAAATATTCTTGAAAAGGCGACAAGGTACATAAAGATTTTCACGTTGCCAGCCAGCTACAATGGCTGGTGCCTGGTTTGAAGAGCGTATTAACTTTATCATGCTCTCTCTATCAACTCCTCTGTGCACATGAACAGGTAAACCTATTCTAGTTGACATGGACTGTGCATACTCTTGAAGCTGCTGAAGATTGCCTTGTTCACCATCTGTTACAGAACCAACCCAATTTACAGACTTACTAATTTCTGGTGCAGGTACCGGTTCATATATCATTTCTTCAGGTAATAGATCTGTTGCCCATGGCTGATACAGACAGCGACTACTTTCTTGCCAATATGTGAAAGTGCTTAGGCGCTCAGCATTTCTATCAGGAAGTAAAGCATCCTTGGTATAGACTTGAAGATTAATATGGTTGTCTTTCTGACGGAATCGGTGGTCATCAACATTATGAAGCACATAAAAGGAACTATCATTAATGCTTAATGTCTTACAATCCATGCCAGCGGCGATGACCAAAGAATTCTTAAGAAATGAATTTTCTATTTTTTCTGTTGTGTCTTGTACCCACACAGTTTCCATACCGAGAGATTGAAACGCTTTAAAGAAGCAATCATGAATATAGCTATGTGTATGTGAATGTAGGGGCAGCCCCCATATCACAACTTTATCAAAAGAATTATTGACCATCCTTCATTTGCTCCAAGTATTGTTTATATTGCCACTCGGCCATGACTGGAGGCCTTTCGCCCTGTATCATGCCTAATGTCTTATAAAGCTGATAGTACATGTCTGATATTAAGATAACGACGTTAGGGTCATAGTCATCACGTACAGTTTGAGTATAATCGATTAGAACCTCATCAACATTTGCAAACTTTGCAAAGGGCATCATTCTGCACCAAAGTTCAAAGTCTTCTGCTAAATGCCATAAATCAGAGTACCCACCGACTCGCAACATTACACTTCTCCTTAAAACCACAGATGGATGGCAGATAGGATTTTGTCCAATAATGAGCATTTGCTTCATGCCATGATCGTTGGTCGCATAGTTTACTTTCTTTCCAAACGTTCCAATTTCTTCAACTCTTCCTTCTGGGTCTAGAGTCCTTATTTGAGTTCCTATAACGCTTAGTTCAGGTTGCTCTTCGAAAAGTTTCATTTGCTTTTCAAGCTTATCAGGATACCAATAGTCATCATCATCTTGTCTAGCTATAAACTCAGAGCTTGAATTATAGATGCCAAAATTAAGAGCAGGAACTAAGCCCTGCTCTTTGCAATGTACAATTCTTACATTCGCAGAATCTGTAAACTCTCTGGCAATATCACAGCTAGAGTCAGTACTATTATTATCTACAACTAGCGTTTCAAAATCGCGGTAGGTTTGGTCAGCTATAGATTTTAATGAAGTGGCTAACTTTTTTTCCCCATTGTAAACAGGAAGAATGATTGAAACTTTTGACATCTTTATTTCTCATTTAATTTTTCGTATGATATAAATGTAGAAGGATGTCCTCGTTGTACAGAGATATGTGGAACTTTTATAGAGAAATCTACTTTATTATGGAATATCCATCCGCCCATTTCTTTTGCTAATCGACTAGACAGCTCTACAACTTCTGGCTCTGTAACTTCAGACCATGGCTTATCGAACATGACGTTATTTTCTGCAGTATCCTCTGTATCGAAGCGATACATACTTTTCCAGAACTTCCCCCAATGGAGTCTGTACTGTCCTATCTTGTTTGCGATATTATACCACGAATAATGATGAACACTTGGAAGCGAAGAAATAGCTCGATTGAACCATTCTTCATATTGCTTTCTAGCTTCCTCGTTTCCAGTTAATCCAGCTATCCTTACCTTATGAACTGAATCGTCATAGAAGCCCGCATGAGGTAATACTTCACCCGTTTCTTTATCGATGTAATCACAACTATCAGTACCTACAGAAGCGTACTCAAACCCATCTTCGTCCACCTTAAGTAGCGCTGTGGGGATACCCTGGGTGATATTGGGAAGATTTCTACTTATCCTCCATTTCCATGGATTTATATCCATCCTAACTTTTTCAGACGATCCCCAATATTCAATAACTGGTAATGAAACTATGTTTGCGTATCGCGGGAATGATCTTACAAGATTTTTCACCTTGTCATAGTCATCTTCATGAACGACTTCATCTGCATCCATTTGCCAGCAATACTCTGATGTGCATAAACTTCTTGCCGCGGCCTTCAACTTACCATCAGACTCGTATGCAAAGCTTGGACTGTCCGGATCAATTTCTATTTTTTTTATTAAAAGCTTTTCTTCTTTTTCTGACCACTGTTGTAAAGATTCCCATGTGCCATCGGTGGATCCACCATCAACAACAACAACTTCATCACAAAAGCCGAGCATAGACTCAACTGTGGCAGTCCATGGGTACTTCATCTGTGTAGCATTTCTGACTGTTACATAACCGCTTACAGTTGGAGAATAATTCATAATTTGCTTTATAGCTGTCCAGAAACGATCTCTGGCTGCATAAAGATATGATAGCATTCCCATCTCATCACCAGCGAACCACTCTTCATTTTGATGCTGGACGTTTTCATTCATGGCCAACTTACACCCTAAGGCCCGGGCTTCAATGACCATTCGAGGACATGTATCACCACCCTTTGGTAGATAGACAAAACCTTCCGCAGCTGCTAGCTTTGATAATAGTTGATCATGTGGGATTCCCCATATAACTTCATATTCTAGATTATTTTCCTTACAATAGGCCTCAGCGTTATCAGCTCCTTTGATCCATGAATCTGATCCTAAAACAATCCACCCTTTTCTGGTATTGTCGTCAGTAGTTTCAGCTAACACATTTACAGCTTGAAAGAATCTATCATCAAATACGCTACTTAAAACGCATCTTGGATTCTCAGTCAAAAACGGAAACTTTTCTAGATATATTTTTTCTTGAGCTTCACTCATCCACCAAATCGATTTAGCTGCATGGAAGAAAGCGGATATCATCTTGCCATGAAGCTGCTCTGAACAATCACATGGTGAACCAGCTTCATGTTCATGACGTTCTATAGATCGATATACACAGAACTTATAATCATATTCTAAAATAGAATACTGAAGGTTTCCAATTATAGAGGGAATTAAATCTGGCTTTAAAGAAGAAAAGTTTCCAAAAATCCAGTGCTTTGAAACTCCTGCCCGGAGTAGATCCATCGTAACATCTTTAGCATGTATTTTCTGGATCTTAAGATCTGTAGCTGAGGAAATTAAAGCTTCAGTGGTCATTTCAGCACCACCTGCATAATCTTCTAGAAAAAAATCTGCTACAACTATAGCATCCACAGATGGGTCTATTTTTACCATCTGCGGAGAATCAAAGGGACTAGTTAACATCAAAACACTCCTGTATGATGGAATAATAAGCCCTCATGTTTGACTGTAAAGAAAGAAAAACTAAGTTTTTTTAACTTTTTTTACGTGTACATAGTTTACAGCTGCTATTATATTAATTCTGAATTCAGTACTCAGTAATCCAGTTAATCAGTCTTTCTTTATTATCTAATACTAATTTATCTAATACTAATTAATTGAATTATAGATTATAGCCAGTGTTCCAGTCAAGTCTAACAACTGCACCAACTTTTATATCGTTTGTGTCGGTGGTATAAGCGGTACCACCGGAATCATAGAAGGGATTCGCGTCATCATAGGGATTCCACCACATCGCTAGCACGATTTTATCTCCTCTACTAAAAGTCCAGGTCCCTTCGATGTCAGCACTACCATCGGACGTATCATAAGAGCTGGTACCGTTGTTATATTCCCCGAATGATGTGAATACGCCGGTTCTTTTTGTGGCAAATACTCTACCATTTGGAGCAAAAAATCCTGAATACGCCGAATAACCGTCTGAATCCAAGGTCATCATAGTTCCGGTCGCGGTCCAGTTGGTCGCTGAGGCGTCCCAATCATCGTAGTCCAACTTGTACATCCTAAAGTACAGTTTATCATCATTCCCCACATTGTTCGCCCCGTCTGAGCGGAACGCGTATTTTGACTCAAATTGAAAACTTACAAAAGTGCCATCACACGGTGCAATCCAATGATGATATGTCAAACCCGGAACATCGGTGGCGACCGGGTCGAAGTCTAGACCATCCCCCTGTCCGAGTCGAAATGCTCGATAGGCGCTTAAGTCAGTACTCTTTATTGAGCCACAAAAATCCAGGAACTGATATGTTGAAGCTTGGAACCCGATATTTTCTGATATCGAAACACCCGTTACAGCAGATAAGATAATGTCTGCGCTAGAATCCAGAGTCATATTACCTGTAGATTCGATCTCCACAGTACTCGAGCCGTCAAGCTTGAACGCACCAGTGACATCAAGCTCAGGTGTTGTATCTAGATTAAATGTGAATCTTGTATTTCCCTGTCCGTCATCCATTGAGACCTGATTACCATCGGCAGAGAGGATAATATCTCCAACGGCATCTAGGGTTATGTTAGTAGATTTTGATTCTATGATATCAGTCGCGACGGCCGGTGAAGTTACTCTATTGAATTCTTTGCTTGTCCACTGTCCAAATACATTGGCCCCAGAACCTACCGGTGCAGAGGGGAACCAGGTCTGGTGCGATTGCACCACTAATGAGGCAGAATTTCTATCACTTAGTTGTGTACCGTTTGATCCACCACCAAGATGAGCAACAAAGCACTGTTTATATTTGGTAGGATTTTTAATCCATACTTCTGCATTCCGGGCACCATCATCAACCAGTTTAATATCTGTTGTAGGGTTGAATACCGTCACGCTGGCCCCGAGGATGCTGGTGTCCAGCTGCTCAACCCTAATCGACGTTGCGTCGGGTGCCATGGGGTTTCCATTCGTTCCGTATCTTACACTAACAATCCAGCTCCAGTCTGCTTGGTAATCAGCTCCAACGTAATCGCTACCAGCCAGCGTTACAAGGTAAACTCCGCTTGCTTGATCGCTAACTATCGCTTGTCCGGGAGTTTTTAGAATTCGAATCCACATGTTGGCTGCATTATTAGCAAGGAAACCAGCACCGACTGTAACTGCCGGGGATTGATAGATGCCTTCCGGAAATGCCACCAAACTTGAAGATAAAATTTGTTGAGCAACCTGAACCCCGGGTGTAGCTCCTGGGCCGACCATGAAGCTGTCAGTTGCGTTATCTGACCCGACATAGAAATCATTCACATCGCTGTTAAACTTTAACGCAATATCTTCATCACCACCAGTTCCTAACGTGAGGGTGGGTAGTGATCCGCCGATAACCACATCCTGCGTGATCATTGCGATATCATCAATATTTCCGCTGCTGTCGAAGCGAAGCATTGTGGCGCCGTCATTATCCAGAATTTCATTTCCCGATACTTGCAGAATCCCGGCTAATGTAACTTTATCATTAGTATCCATTGTGATTGTGCTACCACCATCAGAAGCCTTAATGATATTACCGCCGACCTGAAGGTTACCCGCAAGGTCCATGTTACCTGATTCATCAACGGTTAACATATTCGTCGGCCCGCCAGTCGGTCCGGTACTTACCTTGAATGTGGATGTACTGTCTTCGTCTGTGTCAATGTATATTGTGGCATTGTAGGAAGATTGAAGTGTCAAGCCCTGTCCTGCCGCGGCAATAAAATTACCGGACCCAGCCGTGATATTTCCACCAATAGTAACGTTATCAGAAGTATCCATAGTGATGGTCGAACCGCCATCAGAAGCCTGAATGATATTGCCACCAACCTTGAGATTATTTCCGATTGTGACATTATCACTGGTGTCCATAGTGATGGTCGAACCGCCATCAGAAGCCTTAATGATATTACCGCC
>Ga0115000_10003622_pt1 | contig 12917 bp, 8 predicted proteins | sample ArcticOcean_MG_C_6_FD_89690 | JGI IMG/M metagenome (GOLD analysis project Ga0115000, IMG submission 89690) | Marine microbial communities from western Arctic Ocean - ArcticOcean_MG_CB8_128 | ecosystem: Environmental > Aquatic > Marine > Oceanic | place: Arctic Ocean: Canada Basin | collected... | reverse complement strand
TAAAATAAAACGCACTCAAGTACGTGTCCGCGTTGTCGCAGCCGTCCGCGAGCTCCTCGTTGTGCTCGTTCAAGTCGGCCGGTAAGTTTTCGGTGTGCGCAGAAGACATTTTTATAGTTAGTTTTTAGAGAGTTGTTTTGTAAAGTGATTTAATTCCGAAGAATATGTGACGTCTGCTCTTCTCTCTTCTTTCGTTGCTTTGTCGGCAAAACCAATCAAAAAAAGTTAAAACCCTAAATGCATTTTTTTATAAATTTTTTCTCTTGCCGTTTTTTCTTCCTCACTTGCGAACGCGCTGAAGAAGCGCCTGCCTAATCATGATTGTAAAGTAACCGAGTTTACCGCGGCGAATTGAAACCGCGACTAAAGAGAAGGAGGAAAATGAGAAATGAAGAAGATGAAGACGAGCTCTCGAAACTGGTCCTCGGTCCGCTCTCTGTCGTCGCGAGAGACGAACGCTCGGTGCAACGAGACGTGTTGCGCGATGCCGTCGTCGTCAACGACGACGGAAACGACATTGACGACCGAGGAGGAGGAGGAGGAGGAGGAGAAGCGACGAAAATGGATGCGATGTTGTTGCGCTCGGAACGCGAGGTAGAGAAACTCGAGCGCTCTCTTTTTGCCATCGACCGAGAGATTGAAGCCGTGGAAGCGGCGACGAAGGATTTAGGAGTCGAAGCAGAGAAGGAAAAGAAGGAAGAAAAAACGCCACCGAGAGACGTGAAACTGAGGAAACAAGTCGCCGCGAAACGCGTCGCCGGGTTGAGAGAGAAACGAAGCAAAGTGGAAAAAGAGTTGGACACGGCGCTGGAAGTTTCCGAGGTGGAACGACGCGCGTTCGAGAGAGAAAAGAAGAAAAAGAAAGACGTATCCGACGCGGACGCGAAGAAGACTGGTGGTGTTCCTCCAGAAGAACAACGCCGACGACAACAACGACGACGACCGAAAGTGGTCGTCCAGGACGACTTTGATTTCGACGCCGAGTTAGACGCCGTTCAAAAGAAAACCACGACGAATAATTTGTTAGGTGGCTGTAGTAATGGAGAAACGGAAAGAGAACGATTGATTCGTATTGGAGCGATGACGCCGTTTGACCGCTTAGACGGGTTCGATAAAGCTCGGACGGATGAAGCCGGAAAGAAGTTGAAAGAAAAAGCGGCGCTGTTGCAAAGCGCGAAATCAAAGCTGAAAACGATTGATTTGAAAGATGCACCGAAACAAATGGAAAAAATGCATTCGAGAGCGATTGGAGAGGCGATTTCGAGACGCGTGAAACCGACAAAAAATGGAGACAGCGCGGCGAAGAAGAAGTTGGCGTTGAAAAGAAAACAGTGGAAAGAGCAAAGCGAACAACAACAGAACAAAAAGAAAAATGGTGCGTCGGCAAGGAAAAAACGACGGTCGTCGTTTCAAGCGTACAGCTCGGACGAAAATGAATTAGATGGAGACGCCGATGAAGACGGTGACGATGTTATTGAAGCAGAAGAAGACGTTGAATTTGAAGGAGGATTATCCGTCGACGGCTACAGGTTCGCGAAACTTTTACCGCATCAGAAAACAGCCGTTAAATGGCTTTGGGAATTGCACTGTCAAAGAGCCGGTGGGATAATCGGCGATGAGATGGGTTTAGGGAAGACGGTACAAGTTGCCGCTTTCCTCGGCGCGTTATCGAAATCGAACTTGTACCAAGCATCCGTTGTCGTGTGTCCGGCGACGATGTTGCGCCAATGGCGTCGCGAATTGAAAATCTGGGCGCCCGAGCTGAAACCAGTCGTCTTGCACGACTCGGCTATCACGCAAGACGCTTTAAAAGTTGCCAACGGGAATAGAAAAAATGCTATGAAAAACGCCATACGGAACGCCACGAGGGACCCGAAAGGCTTGGCGATTACCACGTACGAGTGTTTGCGAGGCATGCGCGAAGATTTGTTGACCGTTCGATGGGGGTACGCGGTGTTGGACGAAGGGCATAAAATTCGAAACCCAGAAGCAGACATCACCGTCGTCTCGAAGCGATTACGCACGGTTCACAGAATTATCATGACTGGTGCGCCTGTACAAAACAGGTTATCCGAGCTTTGGTCGTTGATTGATTTTGTCTACCCCGGGAAATTGGGCACTTTGCCGGTGTTTCAGGCGCAGTTCGCGGTGCCTATACAAATCGGCGGGTACGTCAACGCGAGCGATCAAGCGGCGACAACGGCGTATAGGTGCGCGGTTGCGTTAAAGGATTTGATTTTACCGTATTTACTTCGACGATTAAAACAAGACTTGGATATAAACTTGCCGGATAAAACGGAACAGGTTTTGTTTTGCCCGATGACGGAAAACCAACGCGACGCGTATAAAGGTTTCCTCTCCTCGAGAGAAGTGGAAGATATCATCGACGGTCGACGCGAAGCGTTGGGCGGTATCGACGTTTTGCGTAAGATTGTTAATCACCCAGACTTGTTAGAGCGAAACTCGCGCGCTGGCGATGCAAATTACGGCGACCCGGTGCGTTCGGGCAAGTTACAAGTCGCGCTGAAAATCTTGAGCATGTGGAAAAGCCAAGGCCATCGATGTCTCGTTTTTTCGCAAACGCAACAGATGCTGGATATTTTAGAGCAAGCGGTTGCCAACGAAGGATACACGTATCGACGAATGGACGGCACCACACCTGTCGCGCACCGAATGGGCTTAGTCGATTCTTTCAACGACGCCGGTAACGTGGGCGAGGAAGGCGTCGCCGCGGAGGACATGCAAGAACCCGTGTTTGTTTTTTTGTTGACAACTAAGGTTGGTGGTTTGGGTATAAACTTAACCGGCGCGAATCGCGTTTTGTTGTTTGATCCGGATTGGAATCCGTCGACGGATGCGCAAGCACGTGAACGAGCCTGGCGCATTGGTCAAACGAAAGCGGTGACCATCTATCGGTTAATCACCACCGGGACTATCGAAGAGAAAGTGTATCATCGACAAATTTACAAAGAGTTTCTGACCGGTAAGGTATTAAAGGACCCAAAACAACGACGTTTTTTTAAAGCGAGAGATATGATGGATTTGTTCGCGTACGACGACCCGGAGGAGAAGCAAAGAGGAGGTGGTGTCGCGGGAAGCACGGCGATGGGCGGCGGAGCCGCGAACGAAACCGCCGAGCTTTTCGCCGAAGTCGAAGGCGAGATCTTAGCGGCAGATTGCAAAGATGAAGACGAGGAGAGTCTAATCACAGTTGAAGGAGATGGAACGCTGGAAGAAGGCGAGACGACAACGGCGAATAATGGAACCATCGTCGAGGGCGTGCAAAGAGTCGAGACGAATCGATTGAACGTTAATAACAAAGACGACAACGGGAAAGGCGATGCGGCGATTTTGAAATCATTGTTCGACGGCGAAGGCGGATTACACAGTGCTATGTGTCACGATAAGATTTTGTCAGCTGCAGATAGCGACCGGCGCGCGAAAATTGCCTTTGCAGATAGAATCGCGAGACAAGCGGCGGAGGCGGTGAAACGCTCCGGACGAGGCGAAATGAATGGGCATTCCAACACTCGCGTTCAAGGTCAGCAGCAACAACAGCAACACATCAACGCAACGACCACATCAACTACGACTATACGAACTATTGCTACCAATAATATCAACACGGGCCGTTTCGGAAGCAATAACGCTGGAAGTCGTCGCTTATTCTCTCGCATCCAACAAAGACGCGAAGAAGACGCCGCCATCATCGCCACGAATCAAAACGCCAACGCCAACCAAGATGAAGAAGCCCGCTTCGCGCAAACCCTTCTCAAAGACATCATTCAATTTCTCAAGTCTAGGGGCGGTGAAGCTCCAACTGGACTCGTCGTCGACGCCTTCGCGGATAAAGTCACCGCCGAACGTCGCGTCATCTTTCGCAACTTATTAAAGCAGTGCGCTCGATTGGAACGGAATCCGACGACGAACGATGGAAACAAAGGATTCTCCGCCTGGGTTTTAAAATCAGAGTACGATACGTAACGTACAGTTCAAATTAGCAGCTAGCAGTATAGTTTTTAGCATTTAATGTAAAATACGTCTCAGACGCGCGAAATAAAGAAGTGACCCAAGAGAAGAGTTTGAGGAGACAGGAGAGAACGTTACAGTTGGCTTTTCAGCAACGCTCTCGAATCAATCAACCTCACAAAAAATTACGACTAAACATGAACACGACCACCTCCGTACCTGCACCGCCACACTTCCTCGAAAGCTTTCTCGTCATCCTCGCTTTCTTCCATCTCTCCGAATTTCTCATCGCGTTGGTGTATAACCGTAACCTTCTCAATCGACACTCCTGGCTTTTCAGCGTCCCGTATTGTTCGGCGATGGCTTTGGGATTGTGCGAGTACTTTTTCGTGGATTACGGCGCGATGCTTGGCCATAGAAAGATTGGATGCGTGCATAAAATCGGTATCGCGACGTGCCTCGTTGGCGAAACTATTCGTAAATGGGCCGAAATACACGCCAAACATAACTTCACGCACGTCATTCAAACCGAGAAAAGAGCGACGCATCGATTGGTCACGGAAGGTCCGTATAAAATTTTTCGACATCCAGGATATTTCGGATGGTTTTTATGGGCACCAGGCACGCAGTTGGTTTTAGGGAACGTGGTGAGTTTTGCGGTGTTTGTGGGCGTCAGTTGGCGGTTTTTTTATAAACGGATACCGGTGGAGGAATATTTCTTAGAGCGGATGTTTGGCGAGGAAACGTACGCGCGGTATCGCCAAAAGACAAAGACGTGGATTCCCGGAATTCCTTGATTAGTAGTTTAATAGATGTGCGGGTAAAACCTTATAATGATAAATAGTAATAGCTAATGTTTTTCATCTTACCTACTATATGCTACGAGCGCGTGCTAAACTAAACTAATTCAATGCCGACACCGTTGCCGTCGTAGTTGTCGTTATCGCCTCCGACGTTTCCTTTTCTACACTTTGAGATTTTACACGCTTTCATCGTTCCTTGCACGTTTTCAAACGCGTCGACGCCAAAGCCGGTGCAATTGTTGATTTTGACATCTAAAGAGTCTATTTGTACACCACCTCGTAATAAGATTCCGTCGCCACCACAATTCGATATCGCGACATTTTTCAGGTGGACTTGACCGCTCTTCGGATCTTCCGACTGATTTCCAAACGCCGAAACGCCATGGTTCTTACATTTGTCAATCATCACGTTTTCTGCGTCAATCGAGCCGCCTTCGGTAGCTACACCGCTCCCAGTTTCCGATGTCACCGACACATTTCTTAACTTCAGACTCCCTCCTTCTTTCACAAACACCCCAAAGTTATTCGCCACGGATTTACTCGCGTGCGTAAACTTCACGTTCTCCACGCTCGCGTTTTCAGACGTAACCTCCAACACGCTTTCGTACGGCGTCGACGTTCTCCATTCCACGAAAACATCGTCGCTCAAACCAACCAACCGCACGTTATTCTTGTTCATTATTATTCGTTCCTTATACGTGCCGCTTTTTATCTCAATCGTCTCCCCGCCTTCCTTCGCGCTCGCGTCGAGCGCTTTCGATATCGTCTCAAATTCGCCTGGATTTGGGCCCACGGTTAAGGATTTCACCCCGCACGATGAATTATTTTTGTCGTCGCTCTCATCACCGGGAAACCCGGGAACACCACCAACAACACCGAAAACATCAGCAGCAAAAGCAGCAGATTTTTCGCCACCAAAACTGCCGTTGCCGCTGCTCGAATACCACGCAATCATCGACAAAGACGACGATACAAAAAGCGCTCTTCTTCTTCTTCTGTTGATTGATTTTTTTTCCCCAAAATCATCGTCGTCAAAGGTTTTGTCCTCCTCTTCGCAGAGAAGAGACAAACTCGCTCGTCGAAAACGCCTTTTCCTCCGCCTCCTCCGGGAGGTTCTCAAAGCGACGGTCGCGTTAAAGGCGCGCGATGATGATGACGTCAACAACATAGTATTTGTCTCTCTCTCTCTTTTCCTTCTTTTTCTTTGAGCACTTTTTTGTGTCTGTTTTTAGTTTGTTTTTGGTCTGTTTTTTGGAGAAACAAAATTTTGGACGAATTTTTCTTTGACAGACTGACATGACAGATGGTTTTGGAAAAACCTCAAAATTCTTCAGTTTTTTGTACTACACATCATACAAAGAGAGAGAGAGAGAAGAGAGACGAGTATTTATATTTAAGCGCGCTTTCGTGAAAGAGATCTCGTTGGCGCTGAGTCTGTTGTTCTTCTTCTTCTTCTGTTGATGACGACGACGATGCATCATCAAGCAGGGGTGTCTTTTTCCTCATCTACTACTTCAAAGGGAAAAATCGAGAGTAAAATGCAGACGACGACGATGATTGCGCGGCGACCGAAAACGATGATGCCGGCGGTTTGGAGGACGAAAACGAGCGGAGGAAAACACAGAGAAAGAAGAAGAGGGCATTTACAAATCGCTAACGTCGGCTCCACGTACGGGAGATTCTTCCGGGTGACGACGTTCGGTGAATCCCACGGCGGCGGCGTCGGGTGCGTCGTCGACGGGGTACCGCCAAAGCTTCAAATATCGAGGGAGGATTTACAGTTCGAGTTGGACCGACGTCGACCGGGGCAGTCGAGAATTACGACGCCGAGGAACGAGGAAGATTCGTGCGAGATTTTGAGTGGGGTTGGATTGGACGGCGTGACCCTTGGGACGCCGATTGCAGTGCTCGTGAGGAATAAAGACCACAAGTCGCAAGATTACGGCGAGATCGCGGTGGCGTATAGACCGAGTCACGCGGATGCGACGTACGATATGAAATACGGGGTGAGAGCGATTGCCGGGGGTGGAAGAAGTAGCGCGAGAGAAACTATCGGGAGAGTCGCGGCTGGCGCAATCGCGAAGAAGATTTTGAAGCAAATTGGAAATACGGAAATTTTGGCGTACGTGAGTCAAGTGAAGGACGTGAAAACGAGCGAAGGCGGGGTGGATCACGAAAAGTTTACCATGGAGGACGTGGAGAAGAACATCGTGAGGTGTCCGGACGATTCTGTTGCGGAGAAGATGATCGAGGCGATCGATGAGGTGAGAGTGAAAGGAGATTCGTGCGGCGGGGTGGTGACGTGCATCGTGAGAAATTGCCCGAGAGGTTTAGGCGCGCCGGTGTTCGATAAGTTGGAGGCGGATTTGGCGAAAGCGATGATGTCGTTGCCGGCGACGAAAGGTTTTGAAATCGGGAGTGGGTTTGGAGGCGTGTTAGAGAAGGGGAGCGAACACAACGACCCGTTTTACATGGACGCGGAAAGAGGTTTGCGAACGACGACGAACAAATCGGGCGGTATTCAAGGCGGCATTTCCAACGGCGAGATTATCGAGATGAAGATTGCGTTTAAACCGACGTCGACGATTACTCGACCGCAAAACACGGTCAATCGCGACGGTGTGGAAACTGAGTTGAAAGCGAGAGGAAGACACGACCCGTGCGTCGTCCCGAGAGCGGTTCCTATGGTGGAATCCATGGTTGCGTTGGTGTTGATTGACCATTTGATGATGCAATACGCGCAGTGCGATTTGTTAGGGAGAGAGGATTATTCGTTCGTGAGAGACGGGAACATGGCGACTCTATACGACGCGGAGGCGAGAGAAGTTGCTGCGACGCAAGCGAGTAAAGCCGGAATGAGCGCGAAGAAGATGCAAGAAGAGTACGAGGAGAATTAAAATTGAATGAAAAGAAAAATGTAATAGAAAGAAAGATGAATATTAAACGAAAGTATTATGATTTGTCGTATATACTAGTATGCTCGTGCATACAATGATATGGTCGTATGTTTCTATTGAGCCCCTTTTCGGTGGTTGTTGTCTCTTCGTATTAATATCGTCGTTTTGTTTACGTGCAAAATGCGTTTTTACCGTGATTGTAATCTATCCGCAATCATCATCGAATATCTTTTCTAGAACAATGCGAGGACGGCCGAAACTAAGATCGCGACAAAGGTTGTCGACTTCGCAAAAGCGCCGCCCGTGGGATCTTCGTCGTCCGAAGTCGTTGAAATATCCGATTCCATCACGGTTGCGATAGAAAATGAGTCAACGCACGCCGTCGCGATCCCTTCGGTACCGCTGGTATTTTCTACGACGCATTCGATCAATTCAAACGGCGAATTTTCATCCGCCGCTTTCATGCATGCGATCGTCGCGTTGTTCACATCCGTTAAATTTCTCACAAACGGGATGGCGACTTCAACGCACTCGTCAAAGACTGTCCCGTGTGGTGTTAAAGTCAAAATAGAGCCGATGAAGACCGATCGATTACCGACTTCACCTTCGGTTGCGTTCTTCCCTCTAAATCTTTCCGGTCTTTGCAACTCTTTTACTTCGTCTTCGTCGACCGAGTTGACGCCGACGTTTACGTTCGTCTCGTTCGCTCTTAAACTGTTCGGTTTAAAAGTGACTTTAACTTTATTGTTGCCTCGGCTGGGTAACTTGTAATTGTCGTCGTCGTCATCATCATCGCTATCCTCGAAAACGTGTTCTTGGCCTCTCACCACCTCTTCCGATCTCCCCTTGTTTCTTAAAAATTTCTTGCACACTTGGGAAGGATCCTCGTTCGCCGCCGTCTTCGTCGCTTCCTCCACCACGCAGAAGGCCTTGACGACGTACATGCAACCAGGAGTTATCGCGCCAATCGATCTGATCGATTGCACAGATTTACTTGTTTCCGTGCAGTTAACGTTGCCGCATGGACACGCGGAATTAATCGTATTCGACTCCCAACCCGCTTCGCAGTCGTACGGACATCCAGTTTCAAAGTCTTTCTTATCTTCCCACTCGTCGTCGTCAATTTCGCGATCAAAGTCGTCGTCGTCGTCGTCGTCGTCGTCTTTCTCCGCACCGAGAGCGGCATCGTCGTCGTCCACGTCTCCGTCCCGATCCAAATCGCCTTCCGCGTACACCGTCGGATCGTGCGCTATTGAAATTTTCTGCCCGCTCGCGCAATGCTGGGAGCAAACAAAGTACAGCGTCGCGTTTTCCGCCGGCGTCACCGAGACGTACGATAAAATACCCCGCCGACCGAAATCCACTTGAACCTGTGTTTAATAAAGTTTGCGACATCATAAGACGAGAAGAAGAAGAATATAAAAAATGTCAGCACTGCTTTTCATCTCAAAAGGCACCCTCTTTAGTAAGCAAACAAAGCATCACGACTACTCTCTATTCTTACCTCGGGCAATTTCTCCTCGCCATCCAAGCTGCAGTTCTTGAACGCGTCTACATCTCGAACTCGATACACGTCGTGCCCCTCGTCGCTTTTGAATTCAAACTTGATCGTTTTCGTGGCATCGTACGCGCCGTAGATTGTCACGTTTTTCTCGGTTTCAATTTTCGCCCATGGGATCACCCCCGGTTTCCTTTTGTCGTTGTTGTCGGCGGATTTCGCGGACGCAAAGAGCGAACAGGAGCAAAAGAGGAGGGAAAAGGAGAGCACTGCGCTAAAGCTGCTCCTGCTGCTGCGTCGTCTTCTCGAGAAGAAGAGCGTTGTCATCGTGATAAAACAAACGTGATGGTAATGTTGTTTGGGTGCCAGATTTGTGAAGTTTTTGTTCTAAATTTGGAAAAGTCTGGCGTCTGGCGAATTAAAATGAGAAAATTTCACTTCTCTCACTGCCTATTATTTCCTCTTCTCTTTCTTCTCCTTCTTCTCTTTCTTCTCTTTCTTCTCTTTCTTGCTTTTCTTTCTAGTCGTTTTATCCCCGATTTTGTCGTCGTCGTTTTCTCGTTCGTCTTCTCCTCCCGGATGAATCTCGTCGCGGCGGCGCTTTTGCGGCGGCGGCGGCACCTCGCGGAGGACGCCGGCCGTTTTGTTGCCCTTTTCCTTTTCCTTCTCGGGTGCGTCAAAACCAAACTCTTTTTCAAACTCGGCTCGGATGGCGGCGGACTTTTCTTCCCGTTTCTCCCACCCGCTGGCGTTGTTTTGGAATTGTTTGACGCCTAAGCGTTTGAAGAGGACCACGCCGTGTCGAGTGCAGACGATTTCTTTCTCTCGCTTGGAACAAAGTTCGACGATTTTTTTCTTGGTTTTGTTGTCGGTTTCGCGGTAACACGCTTCGAGGACTCGAGAGCCTCCGGAGGAGACGGCTAAGGCGACGGCGTTGTCGACGAGGAGTTCCGCGATTGCTTTCTTGTGTTTCGTTTTTACCAAACGAGAGTTTAAGATTGCTTCGATGGCGTGGGAGCCAGACGCGTCGCGGGCGGCTTGGAGGAGAGTTTTCGGATCGGTATCGCAGAGAGATTCCAGGAACATGACTGTAGCGTCGGCGGGGTACTTGGCGAGCGTTTGCATCATAGCGGCGCCGAGTACGGAGCATCTCCCGTGAGGTGGGTTCCCGAGGAAGAGGAGCGCGCGCGCGAGTTGCGATTTGCCACCTTTTCGGCTCCCTCCGCCGCCTTCTTCGTTATGAGTACTATCCGCCGCCGGCGCGTTGTTGGCGTTTTTCTTTTCTAACTTGAACGTCACGCCTCTCGCCAAGGCTTTGCAACAATCTTTTTCGTTGGTTTTCAATCGCAAACAGGCGGCTAAAAGTGCCGCGATAACACCGGCTCTGTTTTCGTACAGCAACGTTCCGAACAACGCGGAGAGTTCAGAGACGGCAGAGGCGACAACAGCTGGATCCTTCGAACTTCCTAAAACCGATTGCAACACAAAGTTCGCCACCGGGTGTTTCGATATGGACATTAATTTGTCGCGAAAAAATCTCCGCCAAATCTCCGCCCCTAACGTTCTCGGTGCAACTCGCACGATAACTTCCAGCAAGTGCGACCCGGACCGCGATTGCATGAGCGCTTTCATGTCGTCCGAAGAGAGGTCCGCGAGGATCTCGCCATCTGGCGCGTCTTCCGGAGGCGCGCACCCCAACAAACCGGGAATGATCCATTTTAAACTTGCATCGTCTCCTTCTTGACTGAGCAAAATGGCTTGTAAATACGCGCTCGCGCACGGATCATCCGTCATGTCCCATAAAACTTCCTCGACGTTCGCTAATACGTCGTTCGTGTGCGATTCTAGAAGTTCCGGAAAGGCGTTTATTCTATCTTCGTTCTTTTCGTCTCGGTGTTTCTCTCGATTCTTCTTGGACGCGTCGAAGTGTTCCACGCTCGTCGCGCCTTTCAGTTTACTCTCTAAATTACCTTGCGGTTTATAATTTTGTTGACCAACTGCTAACGTTTTATCTCTGCCGCCTGGATTGAGCGGCATGTCCTTACCGGCAAAGAGAAAAAACACGCGCCGAGCGACCGGCGAGGCACGCTGGTCGAACGAGATGTCCGTCGCTCGCGAACTTAAAACGTACGATAAGTTATCTAAACAACTCCTCGGTCCTGCTTCTGGGAGGTTATTATTTTCTTGTTGTTGTCGTTGATGATGATCTCCACCTTCATCGTCGCTGTTGTTGCTTCTATTTCTACCCTCGTTCTCGAATCCGTCGTCCACGTCTTCCTTCTCTAAAAGCATCTCCTTAAACTTCAAAACCTCTTGTATGCCTCTTTCTTTCGTCGTCGCGTGATGATGATGAACACTACCTTCACCATCAACCACCAATCTCTTCGAAACTTGCCTGATAACGCTCTCTAAGACTCTCGAACCAAAAATGTTCATCGCCAACGCGTACGTCTTCCATCCTCGACAGGCTTTCCGTAAAAATAACACCAACGCTTCATCCGTCGCGTGCGCAACCAGTCTCTCGATCAACCGCGAACACCGCGCGTCCATCATCAACTCCACCTCTTTCCCATCCGCGCCTTCGAGCGCGTTGTTTGCTAATATTTCGATCGCTTCGTTTCGTTGGTTGAACTCCTCTTCTTCTCCATCATCTTGTCCTTGGATGTTGTTATTCTTTCTCCTCTTCGCATCGTCGTCTTTGTCATCAAACTCTCTCAACGCTTTTTCAATCTCCCCGAAATACTCGTTCGTGGCATCGTCCAACTGGTACCTGTTCCCATCCGCGGCTAATATAGAAATTGGCCCGTTCGATTTGAACTCTTTCGAGCCGAATCGCGCGGGCGCTTCTTCTGTCGTCATATTTCTTCTTCTTCTTTGTCTTCTTTGTCTTCTTCTTCTTTAGGCGGCGGCGAAAAGCGACAAATCCAAATGTGCTCTCTCTCTCTTTTCTCTCTCTCTTACTCTTAAAACTCTTCGACGAAAACGAGGAAAACGATTTGACGACGACGCGATGATATATAATAAGCGTTTTCCCTTCTCTCTTCTCTCTCCTGCAAGCTCTCTCTCGAAGAATAGAGAAAAGAAAGAGATTAAGATTCGTATCTCCCCCCAACAAGAAATGGCCAAACTTCTTCTGCGGAGCGAGAGCAAAAAAAAAGGCAAAAAAAACAGCCGACAGCTGTTTTGTTTGCGTGCAAAAAAGCACACAAAAATTCGAGAGGGCTCTCGTTTTCTCTCTCTTTTCGTCTCTTTTCTCCGCACCATTCCTCTGCTCTCTTTTCTTTGTCCACGTCGTTCTCGTTCGTCCCTCACACACGACACAAAAAAACGAGACTTTTGGCTTTTATTCGTAGATTTTGTTTTCGCAACCACAAACGGAAAGAGAGAGAGAGAGAGAAACGTAACAACGCTTTTGGTGGTTTCTGCTTTTAGTGCGAGAGATGACGACGACGACGACGATTTCGACGAGAAAGTTTTGTCCATCATCTTCATGTGGGGGCAAAAAGATGACGAGAGATTTTATCGTCGAGAATACGCAGCAGCGTCCGCGACTTAAACGACGACGAGGAAGGCGAGATGAGAGAGTAATAAGGAACCAAGCGGTGGCGGAACCGGAAACGACCGTGTCGTACGACGAAATCGGCTCTGACCCGGCGAAAAGAACCGTCGTCATTCTCGGTTCCGGGTGGGGTGCGGTGTCCTTCGTGAAATCCTTGAAGAAAGATATCCCGTTTGAAGTGATTTTGGTGT
>Ga0115000_10003621_pt1 | contig 12917 bp, 8 predicted proteins | sample ArcticOcean_MG_C_6_FD_89690 | JGI IMG/M metagenome (GOLD analysis project Ga0115000, IMG submission 89690) | Marine microbial communities from western Arctic Ocean - ArcticOcean_MG_CB8_128 | ecosystem: Environmental > Aquatic > Marine > Oceanic | place: Arctic Ocean: Canada Basin | collected... | reverse complement strand
GATACAGGTTTCAACGTCGAAACGGTCGAATACAAGAACATTTCGTTCACGGTGTGGGATGTCGGAGGACAAGACAAAATTCGTCCGTTGTGGAGACACTACTTCCAAAACACGCAAGGCTTGATCTTCGTCGTGGATAGTAACGATCGCGACCGTATTTCCGAGGCGAGAGATGAACTTCACCGCATGCTGAACGAAGACGAACTCCGCGACGCGGTGTTGTTGGTCTTTGCGAACAAGCAAGATTTGCCGAACGCGATGACTGCGGCTGAAATTACGGACAAACTCGGATTACACTCGTTGAGACAAAGACACTGGTTCATTCAATCTACGTGCGCGACTTCGGGCGAAGGCTTGTACGAAGGTTTGGACTGGCTTTCGACGAACATTGCAAACAACTAATAGAAAAACGGAGAGAGTGGGAAAGAGAGAGAGAGAGAGAGAAAGTGGGGGGTGGAGAACGAGAGGAAGAGAGTTGGAGAGATCGAGAGAGAAAGGAAACCGTCTTATCAGAATTTGAAGAGAAAGAAAGCTGTATTTAGTAATAATAAAATATTGATTGTTTGTTTAGAGAGAGAAAGAGAGAAAGAGAGAAAGAGAGAATGTAGAGTAAGAAATGAGGAGGAGAGGAATATATTGAATCAGAGCGCGAAGCACTCGAGAAGAGAGTACACGACGAGGACGACGATAAAGCCGCGACGTGCGGCGAGTCACAACAAAGTCGTTCGCGCCCACCGTTCTTTTTCGCACATATATAAAAATTAGCCGGATGTTTTAGTAATAAAGGCGTATATAATAAGATAAGAGCATACGCGCACATACATACACATACACGTTACACAGAATCGTCACCTCTAATTTTCGCTATTCTCTTCTAACTTTACTCGACGTCGTCCGCGTTCAACAAGTTACGCCCCCAGCGACGACGACATCGATTTATTCCTCTGATTATACTCCTCCGCTAATTTCATCAACTCTTTCGGGTCTATTCTTCGACTCCCTTCACTCATTGTCGTGCTCAAATATACCCTCTTAATATAATTCGATATCGCTGGCGCGCCTTTCCCTTTCGGTCTGTTTTGCAAAACGCTCGCCATCAAACACGACGCGTTTTCTACGATGGCGTCCTCCTCAAAACTCGTCTTCCCAATCCCAGCGTGCACGATCGAATTCTTCTCCGCTCTGTACTCCACTCTCCCTCCACTCTTCGCATCTCTCACCGCCTTCCCAACCTCCGCGGTTAACGTTCCAACTTTCGGATTCGGCATCAACCCTTTCGGCCCGAGCGTCCTCGCCAACCCGGAGCTTTTCAGTTTCGGCACGATCCCCGGCGTCGCCACGCACACGTTCACTTTATTCAAATCCTCAAACTTCCCGCTCTTGATTTGTTCAATCAACTCTTCACCCCCAACCGCGTCTGCCCCGGCCTGTCTCGCCATCTCCCGATCCTCCTCGTTCTCCGCGAACGCCAACACGTAAAATTTTTTCCCCGTCCCGTTCGGTAAGTTGCACGTCCCTCGAACAATCATGTCCGACCGTTTCGGATTCACCCCTAACCGAATGGACATCTCCACCGTCTGGTCGAACTTCTTTCCCCCCTGCGCTTCTTTCGCCCACCGAACGGCAGAGCGCACGTCCGAGATCGGCGTCGTCGTTCCGTCGTCGTTTAGTACCACTCCACCCCCTCTCGCTCGGTGCATCGGCTGCGGCAGTTTCGCGAGGAGATGAAACACATCCTCCTTTTCACCACCACCGCCTTCTTCTCGCGCTTTTTCTGCTGCCGCTGTTGAACTGGACGACGACGAAAACAGAGACGACGTTTTAAACGCTCTGAAGGTGGTGGTATTGCTGCTCGCGTTCGAAGTTTTCCCTCTCGTCTTTGAGAGGAGGAGGAGGAAGCGATGCGAGACTCGTTCGAGCGATGATGGTTTTTGCAACGGGGCCCCCATAGTAATTCTTCTTCTTTCGCGCGCGTTTGTGTGCGCGTAAACAGTCGAGCAACTCGCGTCCGACGACCTACAGAGAGTGGGCACTTTTAACCACTCGTCTCTTCTTCGGTGCGGATTCACCGTATCGCTCTCTGGATCTCAAGGTGCGACAAAAGCCAGCGTGTGTGTGTTTCCAAGCGTACAAAAATTTAACCACGGCCTCCTAAATAAAGCACTGAGAGGAGGTTACTCTTGAGGTTACTCTTAGTACGAAGTGTCTACTCATACAGAAGAGAGATCTCTTTCTTTTTTGTCTCCTTTTTCTACCGCACAAAATTCACGCTCTCCCTCTGTAAAGGTATATTTTCAACGCATCATCTTCATCAGACGACGACCGACCGCGAACGACGAAAGAACCGACGAGACGAGACGAGAGAGAGACGATGACGACGACCACGACCACGACCACCGAGAACGAGAGAAAACAAAACTTTAGATCGTTCCCTTCCTTTGCGAAAAAGAAGTCAAACAACAACAACAAAAACGACGATTCGAACAAAATCTTGTACCACACCCCCGGTGACGTCGCGAAACACAATCGCTCGAACGATTGTTGGGTCATCGTCCACGATCGCGCGTACGACGTGACGACATTCGTCCCGAAACATCCCGGAGGAAACATGATTCACGTCAACGCCGGCGGGGAGTGCACGGCACTCTTCGAGTCCTACCATCCGCTGAAAGCGAGAAAGGTGCTGGAGAAATTTTATGTCGGAGACGTGGTGTGTGATGAGGATGGGGAAAAGGAGGAAGAGGAAGACGAACGCGGCGCGAGGAGAAGAACGACGACGATGGTTTCGACGACGACGACGAAGGAAAAAAAGAAGTCAAAATCTGAAATGAAAGCACCAAAGTACAGATCGAACGGCGAAGAGGACGAGTTTCATTACGAGTGCAAACAAGCCGCGGAGAAATATTTTAAAGAGAACGAGTTAGACCCGAGAGAACATCCGGAAATGTGGGCAAAGTCGGTCGCGATTTTATCCGGAGTCGTTTTGTTTCATTACTTATCGTTTTTTAGCGCAAACGTGGCGTTTTTCCCGTTGGCGTGCGTGTTTGCCGTGTTGCACGGGATGTGTAAAGCAGAAGTTGGGGTGTCTATTCAGCACGACGCCAATCACGGGGCGTATTCGAAGAATAAGAAAGTTCTGCACGCGATGCAGTTGACGTTGGACATCGTCGGCGCGAGTTCGTTCATGTGGAAACAGCAACACGTGGTTGGACATCACGCGTTTACGAACGTAGAAGATATCGATCCAGACATTCGATGCGACGAGAAGAACGACGTGAGACGAGTGAATTACATGCAACCGCACGCGTTTTTCCACAAGGCGCAACACGTGTATTTAGCGCTCATGTACGGTTTGTTGTCGTTTAAATCGTGCTTTTTCGACGACTTCTCCGCGAGAAAGAACAACAAAATCGGATGGGTCACGGTCCCGAAATTCGAACGACGAGAAGCCGTCGAGTTTTGGGGATCCAAAGCCGTCTGGGCGTTTTACTACCTCTACTTGCCCTTCAAGTACTCCCCGCACAACGACTCGTACGCGAAGCTCTTCGCGTTGTGGACGCTGACTGAATTCACCACCGGTTGGCTCCTCGCGTTCATGTTCCAAGTCGCTCACGTCACTCCAGACGTGGAATTTTTCAAAGTGGACGAAAAAACTGGCGTCATTAGCTCGAACAAATCTTGGGCGGAAGCGCAACTCGCCTCCTCGGCGGATTTCGCGCACGGGAGCAAATTCTGGACCCACTTCTCCGGCGGATTAAACTACCAAGTCATCCACCACCTCTTCCCTGGCGTTTGCCACGTCCACTACCCGCAATTAGCGCCGCTCGTCATGGACGTGTGCAAAAAACGAGGATTGGAATACGTCGTCTACCCGACGTTTTGGGCCGCTTTGCGAGCGCACTTTCGCCACTTAAAAAACGTCGGCGCCGGAGCCTTCAAAGTGCCGAGTTTGCACACCGTAGGTTAATAATACTAATGATAACACAAAACGAATACATACGCTCACACTCATCGCGCGCGTCTTAATAAGAATGCGCTCATCGCAGCGCGCTCATCGTCTTTTTTCAATTCGTCCATCGAGGTTCTCTTCGATTTTTCTTCTCTCGCGCGTACGAAAATCCGCACTTCCGAGACGCACAAAAAAACACACACCCCTTATTAAATTTCAGCGAAGAGAGAGATGCCGCCCGTGAAAGACGAGAAGAAGAGCGGAATGAGTGGTCTTTTCAAGACCACCGCGTTGGCCACGGTATTCGCCACCTTGGCGTCCGCGAACGTCTTCTTTGGGAATAATAAGAAGAAAACATCTGGGAAGAACATCACTTTGCGCAAGACGCACATTCGGAAACTTTACCGCAGAGTGTGGAACCAACCGGAGCAGATTTCCCGCGATCACGCGTGCTCGGAGTACATCCACCCGGAGCACATACTGATCGATCCATCGAATCCGAATCCAAAACCAGGAGTGGAATCGTACTGCAACGGGGTGAACGCGTTGCGGCAAGCGTTACCGACGATTAAGATGTACATCGACGATATGATCGAGCAAGGGTGTAAAGTGGCCGTGCAGTTGAGCTTCGTGGCGAGTTTAGGGGAGAGGAAAGCGAAGTGGACCGGGACGGCGGTGATGGAATTCGAGGACGATTTGATTGTCAAGACGTGGATTAACACGGATAGTATCAGCGCGATGATTCAGTTAGGGTTGGTGAATGATTTGTTGAGGAATAATAGCGGTATCGGGAGCGAAGTCGCGACGGCGACGACGACGACGGGAGGAGCGAAAATTACGAACAAGGTGCCGTTGAGAAGAGATAAAGAGGCGGTGGCCGCGGCGCAGGCGCTTTTGGGGAGAACCGAGGAGCACCCGACCGAGGTGTTAACTGGGAAGGAATGGTTGGAATATTTCGACGCGATTCAAGAGGAGGAATGGGAACACGGGAGTCAGATGAGTCAGAAAGAATTGGAGCTGCAACACGACGATTTAAGCGGGTTGGACGTGGTGGTTTAGGCCACCTTTGCTGAACATACTACACGCTACTACTACTACTACTACTACTACTACTATTGTTATTATACTAGAACACATCGATTAGTTTTTAATGCTATCTAAGTCTATTGTCACATACACATCTACAACATCTTTGGATTCTTTATGCCTTCTCCCCGCGCCGAGCGAGCTTTTTCTTTAAACTCCCAAAGATTCTTTGACATAGTCTACCGTGATGAGTTGAGTGACGACGATGAGAACAGTCATTGGTATTCTTTGTCTCAAGCCTACGAACAAACCAGAAACCGGGTTGTCGTCGTCAACGAACGCTTCGCACTCTTTTTCTTCCTCGTCTTCTTTACAATATCGTCGCGTCATAATCGTATCCCCGGGCTGAGATGCTACCGTTGCGAGTACCCCCGCTGCAATCGCTGACATCAATCTCAACGCAAAAAACAACTCTCCGTCCCCTTCTTCTCCTCCGTATACTCCCAGCGTCCCCTTTACGAACCCATTCACGAGGACGTCGTACGACACCAATTGCACGGCAGTGTACGGGATCATTTTCAAATACACTGGCAACAAACTCTCCGCTATGTCCTCTAGAAACGCGTCAAATTCTTCGCCAACCGCTGTGGACAAACTCTTCTCCCGCGCGTACGTCTCACTCTCCACAATCTTCACTCTCGCTCTTTCAAACGGTACCAACGCGAAGCTACCGACCGACTCCGCTACCATCGCCGCCAACACCAATTGCGCGATATTCCCTCCGCCGTGAAAATAATATCGTTTCAACGTTTCAAAGCCGCCATATTTACACCCACCTTGTATCAAATATCCAAAAAACGTGGCCCCTAATCCTCGAGTTAACGTCATCGCGCCTTCGTCTTTGACGATTTTTCGCGCCAGTTCCGCCGCACTCATATTCGAATTCAACTCCGGGTTCAGCTGTACTTTCGTTTTGATGACGTCCAAAGGCACCGATAAGCAATGGCTCGCAAAACATCCGATGCCGCCGGCGGAAAAGTATTTCAAAACCGCGACGACGATTTTTTCTTCGCCCTGCTGAAGCTCCTGGAGAGACGCCCTCGTCGTCCTCGTCTTGGTAAAGTTCCTTTTCTTCTTCTTCTTCTTTCCCTTTTGGGGAAGCGGCGAAAGGTGTTGCCCTTTTGGGGAAGAAGAAGAAGAAGATGAAGGACGGAGCATCGCGCCGAGACGAACGCGCATCATCATCTCGCCACAGAGGAGGATGAAGAAGAGGAGGAGGAAAAGGAGGAGGAGGGCGTTTGATTTCTGTCACAAAACGAACGCTCCGCCAAAAAGAAGTGAGGAGGATACAAGAGGTTTGCATTTGATATCTACTTTAGTTGTTGTTGCGTTTTACGAGACACCAGTTCTCTCTCTCTCTAAGTCCTCGACCGTCTCAAAAACCCATCGATTTCGCGGACTAACCCGTCCAGATTCTCCAACTCTTGCACTTTCCTCTGGCTCCCGTCGGCGGCGGTGGCGGCGCCGCTGCCGGGTAAGACGGTCTCCCTGACGTCGTCGAACAAACCTCTCAAAGCGCCGAGAGGACTCGGATCGTCTTTGCGAATGCCGAACGAATCGAAAAGGGTCGTCGACGCGTCGAAGGCGATGTTGGCGGAATCGACGATAGACTCGGGGAGAATTTCAGTCGGTAACGGCTGCCAGAGCGGGCAGATGTGATCGCCGGGTTGCGTTTTGACGCTGAAATCAGCCACTCCGTTTGCGCCGCCGGTTTCGCTACTACTTTCGTTGCTGCCGCTACTACTTCCGCTACTACTTCTACCGCCGCTATTCACTTCCGTCAAGACCGCGGCTAAAACCGCCGTCTCGTCGATCGTATCGTCCCGAAACTTAATCAACAACGTGTTCGGCCCGGAATAATATTTTTTAATCAACTCCTTCGCCTCCTCCGGCGTCGGCTGGAACTCCTTCCTTCCGTTGCTCACATCCAACAACAACGGCTCCAACTGATCCACCACGGTCAACAACTCCTTCACCGCTTCCGGCGCGAAACTTCTCACGTTCCTATCGACGTCCCTCAAACTTTCTCTCAACGGCGATGCCGCTAACGGCTGCAACACCGGCGATATCGCGGATAAACCAGGCACAAAAACCTCCGCAAACAACGGCACCGCGTCCGTCGCCGGTTTGTTGTTGTACGAAATCAACACCAACGCCTCTCGATTCAACTCGTACCGAGAATTAATCAACGCGTGAACGTGCGCGCCCATCGAGTGCCCGATCGAAACTACCGGTAACATCTGTAAATCCGCGTCCAACTTTGCAAACGCGCGATCGAACTTAAACTGGCAATCGTCCACCACTCGCAAGTGGTCGAAACTCAGCTCGTACGGCGTCGCGACGACGACGCACGAGGATCGCGCGGCGAGCTTTTCCAGAAAAACGCGATACGTGAGCTGAGGAGACGCGCCGACGAACGCACCGCCGATGAAATGGCACACGCACGTTGGTTTCTTCTTCGACTTCGAGAACGAAGACGATGGTAACGACGACTCTTCCGCGGCGGCTTCCTCCTCCTCCTCCTCCTCCTTTTCGCTTTCGCTCCCCCCGTTAAAGACGCCTTCTTTCGTCGGATCAAACACCCACGAATCGTCCACTTTGAACCAACCTCTGCTTTCCGCGCCTTTCGTCGCTTCCGCTAAAGCTTCCAGCGATCGTTCGAGGTCTTTGAACGGTGTCGTTTCCGTGGTCGTTGTTCGCGAAGAATCCTCCGAACGTGATGACGACGACGACACGGACGACTTCCCCAAAGCATTTCTTCTCGTTGTTGTTGTTGTTGTTCTTCTTCTTCCTCGAGAGGAGACGGAGACCATAGGGTGTGCTGCTGCCGCTGAAGATAACATGTTGGGTTGTCGTTCAATGCTCTAAACTGTATTGAGTGCGGAGAAAACAGCGCGCGCGTTGAAGTTGAGAAGAAATGTAAGACAATTACTTGTGTGTTGTTTTAATGGAGCAGTCGAAAAGTGAAGCGACGAAAGGAACGAGAATACAAAAGCTACACACGAAAGGAATGAGAATAAAAGCTACACATACGCGTATATATATCGTTTTTTAAAATTACTTCAACGGAACAAACTTCTCGCCACCAATACCTGCTCTGCCGTGCGAAATCGGCTTGTACGTGATGGCATACTCCGCTAAATAAGTGCCCACCATCTCCGGCTTGATTTCAACCGTGTTGAACACTTTCCCGTTATACACGCCGACGATGGCGCCAATCATCTCCGGCACGATGATCATGTTTCTCAAATGCGTTCTGATCGTTTCTGGCTTGTCCATCCCTTGCACCTCTCTCTTCGCCTTGCGGAGCTTCTTCACCAACGCCAACGGTTTGCGGCCGAGACCTCTGCGGAATCGACGTCTTTGGCGAGCGCAAAAGAGTTCGACCAATTTGTCCGTTTTCAATTCGAGGAGTTGTTCGAGGTCGACGCCGCGGTAGGAGAACTTTTTAAACGCTTTCTTCGTCTTTTTGGACGGGTCGGTGACCAAGGCGTCTTCTTCGGACGTGTCTTTCGGCTGTTTATTATTCATCGTATTAACACATTAAGAGAGAGAGAAAACAAGACTTTGGTTAGAAGCTTTTACAAAGGAAAGAGAAGAAGCCCCAAAATGGGAGCTCAGAGAAAAAAAGCCGTCTCATCAGCGCGCGCTGTACAACAACAACAACACCGGCGAACGAACAACGTCTCTTCTTCGTCCGCGTGCAAAAACATTACGCGTTTCGTCCAAATCCGAGCGTTCCGTTCGCGTTCCACCTTCGCGAAGAAGCCGTTCGCGTCGCAAACTCGCGTCATCATTTTTGCGCGAACCAAACTGTCTCTCTCACGAATGCGAGAGCGAGAGCTCTAAGGGCAGCGCAAATCTACGCAAAGAGAAAAAGAGAGAACAACAAAGGGTTTATTCGCGAACGCGCGTTCACCTCTTTCTCTCTCGATTCGAACGCGAACGAGATTCGTTCGCTCGTTTCGAACGACAGAAGTAAAGAGAGAGAGACCACGACGAGAGGGATACAACGAGAGAGACGTACCATGATGACTTTTGTGTTTTTCTATGCGCGAATTTTGTGTGGAAATGGACAAAAAAAAGACCACAGAAAAAGGCAGAACACGAGTGAATTTCGGTGATTGTTTCACACACCGTTCATCTCTCACGCGATAAAGTTGATGACGCTGTTTTACGAACGCTGTCGCGTGTAATTGTTGCACGAACACGCATCATCTTTAAACAACCGCGTGCTAAATTTCTTCGTTGGTTTAAACGCATCGAGTCGTGTATCATCGAGTTCTTTTCATTCGATATCTTTCTTTCGCAGAGCAGAGAGTCGTCATCGACGACTCATCATGGGGAGTGATAAAGAGCGCTGACTTTGACTCTTTTCGGAGGAAGAAAACAGAGAGAGAGAGAAAAAGAGAGAGAGAGGCCGGGGAGTGTTTTTTGAGAGCAATGCGACGCGTTTGTGAGAGACACGAGCGTGACAATTGAAAAGAAGAAGATAAAGAAGTACAAAATGGAAGAAGAAGAAGAATTGGAAAAGAAGAAGCTTTACGACGAGAAGGAGAGCAGCACTTCTTCTTGGGTGGACTTGGAACCGCTCTTGCACAAATGCTCGCTCGCGCTGCGATCGGGAGAACTGATCCACCAAAAGTCGTTCGGTTTGTTCGAGGCGATGTCGGCGGTGGAAATCATGGATCCGAAGATGGACTGCGGGTGCGTGACCGGCGGTGGTTTTGGTGGTGAAACGTCGTCAAAAGAGGAGGACGAAAACGAGGAGGACGTTCGAGGAGTACGGTTAATAAAAAGAGACGATGATATCATCGCCGCGCTGACATCATCGAAGGAGATGAAAGTCGTCGTGGATATGTTAATCGCGCGAGAAAATTCCTGGCACGTGGGGAACGCGTTGCCGCCGACGGTGTTTTCGTGCTTGTATTTGAAAGAGGAGGCGTTGAAGAAGTTGTCGTCGTTGTCGTTGTCGTCTTCGCACGCGTGGCCGATGAGGGCGTTCGAGGCGCTGATGACGACAACCTTACCGTTCGTTGGATTGATAAAGAAGATGGTGGAAATAGGAGATATTTTTGAAGAGGAGGATTTCAATCCGCACGATTACGGGTTGAAAGTGCCTTTGCCGGAGTGGATGCAGAGGAAAGAGAGCGGCGCGGGGGTGACAGCGGCGGACGTTTTGGACGGAGACGCGTGTGTCGCGAAGTACGAAGAAGTGTTGAAGGAAGGGAAGGACGCGTATGGGGACTCTGAGTTATATCGGAGGATATATTTGAGGTTCGCGTTGTATCGCGCGTTCAAACGGATCGCCGACGTGCCGACCGAGGAAAACGGAAAGAGGATTAAGAGAGATTTCGAGGAGGCAAGAGCAACCGCGAGACGTATTCTCGAAGAAGAGGATATAAAAGGTATTAGTAGTACGAATAGTGATAGTAATAGCAATAGAGGAGAGATTAATGGTGGTGGTGATGGTGATGATAATAAAGATGATGAAGAACACGTGATGTTTGACGCTTCGGCGTGCGCGCACGCGCTCGGCAACTCGCCGCCTCGCGTCGTCGAGTTGTTCACCGTGAAGCAATCGTACGAGTATTACTTGAAGTTATTGGACGAATTAGACGTAGTAATTGAACGTTTATACGATTCAGCCGCGGCAACGACGACAAGAACGCATTTGGAGTTATCCTCGGACGATTTCTTCCTTAAATGTCGCGATATTACCGATCGAGACTTCCTGGCGTTGTCGCGAAGCGTCGCCGCGTACGTCTCCACTGTTGGCGGCTCGACAGATTCTCACTTAGGCGTCGCCTCGGTAGATTTATGCTTGCGATCTGTTTTCGCGCAAGTCCCAGAGAAAGTGAGAGTAGACGATTCTGAGCAGAAATTGAGCTCGTTTCAAAGAGCACCGTTTGAATACGTCGCGAGTGAAATAAAAAAAGGCAATTACAATGCCGTCACGGTGACGTGCGAAGATACTGGCGCACAAACAGACGGCGATCCCATTGAAATCTTAGCGACGTTTAAAGACGAGTGTCAGCGGTCGTGTTCGTTCCTTTCGTGCGCCTATTTTGCGTCTCCATCGCGAAGGCGGCGGAAGCTTCGCCGGTGTCTCGACGAGCTTTCGCATTTGCAAGTCGCGTGTTCGCACGTGGACGCGCTCGGCGTCGCTTCCTTATCTTTGAAAAAGAACATAAAGAACGGAAACGATGCCATCGACGAGGAGAAAGTGCATGAATTTTGCGCCAGAGCGTTCCAGCTTTGGGCCTCGCGCATCGTCGCCGACGCGCAGCTTGACATCTTAAAAGTTGGTTTCCAATGCGAGCTGTATAAAAACTACGAGTTGGCGTCGGTGTATTGGTACATGGACAATTTAGTCGTACACGCGCTCAATGCCGACCAATACATCTACGATGCCTTCAACTGTCACGCCGAGGAAGTCACCGAGAAGTCTGTGAGTACCTTTTACGAAGCTAATATATTTCGAGCGCGAAGTAACGCCGCGCAATGCGTCCTCGCCGCGCTCGAAAAAGTCGGGCTCATCAAAATGCCCAAACGTACTTTCACGCTTGCCACCGCGGAGGCGCGTTTTTTCCAACGTTTCGCGCACTTCCAAGCTAACTTAGACCCGGTGCCTTTATTTTGGGACGACTACGAGAAGCACGTTCGCGGCTACGAGAAACGCCCGGCGGAAATTTTACTCCGTCTGGCGCACGGCCAACTCCAACCGGTGATTGAAAAGTTATCGTACCAAATCGAAAGTTTGCAAAAGAAGATGAACAAGAAGAACGAAGCTTCCGCCGCCGACGACGACGCCGAGGACCAAAAAGCAAACGAAGACAGCGCATCATCGCGCGCGATGCAACGCCTCGCCTCCTTAACCGCGACCAAAACGAAATGCGCGAGACTTTCAGCCACGTGCAAACTCCTCGGCGCGCTCGCCGAAGACGACCTGCGAGCGACGTGGACCGTCGACGTCGTCCAACCACCGTTTTCTTCTTCTTCTTCTTCCTCTTCTTCTCACGAGGAGGCTAAAGACGACGATGTCTTCTTCGCCTTATCCGCCTCGCGAAAAGCGTGAAAAAGCAGATGTAAGTCGTCGCGAAAGCGCATGTAGGATATTTAGCAGCATTTTAAAACGCAGCGTTGTTCGTACTCCAATTGGCCACACAAGAAACCGCTTTTTGCGCAGAATAATGCCTCCTCCTTCTCAACTTTCTCGTGATGACGATCGCGCTGAGAACAAACTTCTCTCCTCCTCTTCGGCGTCCTCGATTTCTCAAATCCGCGCTTTGCTCCGTCGTCTGAGCTCGAACTCGTCCTCGCTCGCCGGGAAAATCGACGCCGTCGAATCGGTGCTCGAACTCTCTTCTCAAAGAAGAAGAAGAAGCGGAAAAGGGAACGGTGGTCGAGGAGAAGACGGTTTCACGACGACTGCAACACAAAACGACGACGACGACGACGACAACGACGACGATTTAGACAATAATAATAGCATTCCATGGGCCATCGATATCGTTCGAGCGAACGCGGTGTTGCCTTTGCTTGGAATCGTTCAGTCTGTGCGAAGGAACGCGCTCACGTTGGAACCGATCGAAGAAGAAGAAGAAGAAGGCGAGGGTGATGCGGACGCGTTGCGTTTAGCGGATAGCGCGTTGTTACTCCTCGCAGAACTCGCGAACGTTGGTCAGAGTGTGCTCGAAAGTGTTGGATTCGAAGTGATTCGCGACGAGGAGACGGGTATGTGCGCGTACGTGCACGCGGAGTCCGGGATGCGTACGAACGAGTTGCCGAGAGTTAGTGCGATGATGGACGATACCGACGATGAGGAAGGGGATTGGCCGTTGGATGTCTTGTGCGAGTGCGTGAGTTTGTTGGCGCCGAG
>Ga0115000_10003620_pt1 | contig 12920 bp, 5 predicted proteins | sample ArcticOcean_MG_C_6_FD_89690 | JGI IMG/M metagenome (GOLD analysis project Ga0115000, IMG submission 89690) | Marine microbial communities from western Arctic Ocean - ArcticOcean_MG_CB8_128 | ecosystem: Environmental > Aquatic > Marine > Oceanic | place: Arctic Ocean: Canada Basin | collected... | reverse complement strand
CTTAAGGCTAATAGAAACCGTGGAAAATAATTTTTTCTTCCGTCATATTGATGGTTTGAACCTCACCGGTGAAGTTGATGGCTGACTACTACGTCTCAGAGATTCGTGGCCTTCCAGTAATTCTTCCCGACGGAAGAGTGATCGGAACTGTCAATGATACAATTGTAATAATTGGTGAAGACTCAATTAAATGTAGTCATATTTTTGTTGCAAATCCTCCTGATGAGATAGTTGAAGATGGCATTCATGTTTCCATACCGTGGCATTGGATTCGGTCGATTGGTGATGTTATTGTTTTACGCTGGTTTCCTCCAACTCCAATTCCTCGAGATTTATAATTTATTTTGTGAAGTGAAAAAATGATTGATTTTCATGTACTTGGAACATCCGGTTCAAGACCAACTGGTACAAGATCTGTATCGGGAAATTATCTTTCTACACCTTCAGGAAGTATAGTTATTGATTGCGGTGAAGGATTTCAAGATAGACTTGTTAAACATGAATTAGATCTTAAAAAAAACCCAATAGGCATCCGTGCAAGAATTTCAAAAATTAAAGCGATATTGCTCACACACTCGCATTTTGATCATTGTTGGGGGGTTCTACCATTTTTGAAAACTATGCAGTTAGATGGAAGAACAAAACCATTGACTATAATCGGGCCTACTACAAAAGAAGCCATTGATTGGGTAGAGAATAATTATGGAAACCCAATTCCTCTAGAATCTGGAATACATCCATCAGACTTTTCCATTTTATTCAGGGAATGGAAATCACATCTTGAGAATAACTCTAATCAAAATAAATTTCCAATAGAGTGGATCCTAATTCCTATTGATGGCTATGAACCAATTCAACTACTGAGTCAACCACTTCCAAATGTCCACCTGTCTGCCATACCTACGATCCATGGGGTAACTTCAGTAGGATGGCTAATTTCTATTGGTGGCAACATAAGTAAAAGGATATTGATATCCGGAGATACTACAAAAAATGTTCCTTCATTTAACAAATCTTCGCTAAACGGGTCTTTGGATTTACTAATTCATGAAGCGACATTTACTAGTGAATTATCTGAAAAAGCAGAAAAATACGGGCATTCAACTGCCTTAGATGCTGCTAAAGTAGCCTTAGATACAAATGCTAATACTTTGGGAATGGTACATTTTAGTCCAAGAATAAAAGATATCGAAGTTCTTGAAAATGAAGCTAGAAAACTTCATCTGAGGAGTATGGCTTGTCAAGACGGAGATATTTTTAGAATCAAAAATGATGACAAAATTATTCTAATGAGAAAGAACAAAAACTCCTGGTTTGAACATGATAGTCAACGAACGTGATTGCGATACGATTCAAAAGGCATGTCTAAACGGTCAAACGATGCGTAGCCGACCCGCAAGTATATTTGTTATTCTCATTTTACTCTTATCATCATCAAATATATATGCAGAATCAAAAGGAGTAATTTCAAATTGTATTAACTCTGATATTGACAATTTGCCAGAAAGTTGGACATTAGAAGATCAAAGTTGTATTAGGATAGATTTAGGAGAATTAAATCAAAATACTGTAATGTCATTTAATATCCTTACAAGTGATGAAATAGATATTATCTTATTTCCTGCTAATTCTCTTCAAGTATATTTGAATGAACAATCATATCGAAGTGATGCAATTTGGCAAAGTGAATCAACATTTGAATCATTTAATGGAGATGGGGAATGGCATTGGACCGTCCCAGAAGATAGAGAAAAAACTAGATGGTATATGATAATCGATAATTTTGCACATCCAGGGGATGATGGACTAGGTAGCCAAGGTGGCCAAGAATCAGAGGTTACATTCGATGCACAAGAAATTATTTCTGAACCATTCACTCTTTCTGACTCAATTATAAAACTGGGTACTAATAGCCAATCTATAGCACATGGGCCATTTGTTGTCGATGCTGGCTCATATGTAGAGATATTCGCAAGGACTATGGAAGGTAATCCTGACATTTTTATAATGACTGAAACTCAAAAGGACCTATACACAAGTGGTGGAACTGCTGCTTCTAGGATATTAGAAGCAGATATGCTACAAGTATCTACTGAAAGATATCAACCATGGCTTGTACCAGAAGAATATGAGGGCGTTAATCTATATGTCATGATCGATAATAGGGCAGGACCAGGAGGAGGAGGAGCAGGTACTACAATTACAGGCATAACTCTAACTATCACTATAAATCCAATATTAAATCCTGTAATTTCCACACTTGATGGTCAAGAAATATACAATGTTGGAGAAATTATTTCTTTCTCCGCATTAGAAACTCCCAATAGATCAAACCAAATTCAAGAATCAGGTTTCTCATGGGATGTCAATGGAGATGATATTGATGATTATTTTGGCCCATATCTTGATTATAGCTGGGACAATCCAGATAATATATCTCTTAAGTTAAGCATAATTTCTACTGAAGGAATCATTAGTAGTAAAATATTTGCTCTAGAGGTTACAGATAACTCTCCTCCAAATGCATCTATCTCAGCCAATGGAGATATACAAAAAGGGTATAATCAAACAATCCTATTGAGTTCAACATTTTCAGATAATTGGGGAATTGATAGAATTGATTGGCTTGTCGATGGAAATGTAGAAAAAAGTAACTATTCCATTTCTAAATTCACATCTTCATTCTCTTTTATTTTTGATCCATCATATACTTCAGGTGAGCATATAATCGAATTTATTGTAACGGATAAATCAGGTCAATCTTCAAGTGATACGGTAAAGGTAATACTTTCAGACATAACTCCTCCTGTTTTTCGGGATTATCAAAATACTAGATCCCAAAATATTGGTATGCCAATAAATTTCCAAATTATCGCAGATGATTTTGAATCATCAGAAATCCAATATACTTGGATATTCAATCAGGGTACTGAAAATCAAATTCAATTTTCTGGTATGTCAGTTACTTATGATTTCAAGTCACTTGGGGCCCAAAGAGTAGTCTGCATAGCTGAAAACGAAGCCGGGCTTTCTTCTGAAGCAGAAATCATTGTCAATATTCTTGAATTAGAAATTGAAGATGATTCACTTGATACTACTTTCATCATATTGATAATAATATTGTTTTTATTAATTGCCATTTTTGTTGCAGTTAAAATAATACAGAGAAAAGTAAAGATAAGGGTAGAAGAATTATCGAATCAAGACGAAGAAACTATTGAAGAAAATTTACCCCCTACTGCTGAAGAACAGAAGCAAATGTGGGGAGAAAACTCTATTATGCCTAATAATCAATTACCAATAGAAGATATTCAAACCTTGATTCCAGATATTCAAACCTTGATTCCAGAAATTGATATAGAAGATTTATTGGCAGATGCACAAAAAGAAACTACTCAAACTCCTAATGACTTTGATGACAATCTATTAAATGATCTCCTAGATAAAAAAGAACCTAATATGTCTAAGGCCGTATTAAAAGAAGAATCTATTAATCGTTTAATAAAGAAGAACTGTTCATCATGTGATTTATTATTTTCAGTCCAACTTCCTGAGAATATAGATTTTGCTCGCACTGCATGCCCAAAATGTGGTTCAATAGAAGAGGTCAGCATTCTTTAGGCTAAACCTAATAACCTACAAAGTTGACATAATTACTACTCATGAAGGGCAATAGCCTATATCGGACCTATTCTAGGTGGCGGCATGAGGAAGTACCGGTCTCCAGTGTTCCCTCGATTTACCATGCATCCCTCTAAGCTTGCCATTCTTTTGGTATTCTTATTTTTATTACCATTATTTTCTCCGTTTACGTCAGTGGGAGGAGAGGCTAGAATTGAATCTAATGATTTTGAAATATTGGATGATTTAAATGACTTACTCTCAGACAGACAGGATTTGATAAATAGAAATACAATAGGTTCTTTAGCGCAACCTAAAATTGATGATATTTCAAATTCTGTTTATGAATCTGGAGATTCTGATGCACTCTCAAATATCGGCCAAGGAATTAATGACGTCTCTTTAATTCAAACCTCTCCTCCTTCTCCAAATCATCCAGATCCATATGATTTAGCAATAAGCGGGGCCAGTAGACCAGGAGATGTAAACAATATTTGGCAGACATTAATTAATGTCACAGACTATGTTATTTGGACAAAGTATACTGGATTAGATGGAGAGGTTATTGAGACTTTCGAAACTGTTACCTTTAGTGCTTCGTTATTATCACTTTTTAATTTTAACACAGATCCATTACTTCATGCTATGGATGTTGATGACGATGGAGATGATGATATCCAAGTTGGACTCTCTGTTGCTTGGGAATTTGCAGGAGGTTGGGGCATCGATGGAGACACTCTTTGGATAGAGCCTGGAATCGTATTTTCTGTCAAAGTTCTGGAAGAAAGTGCAGATGATTCAGATTGGAATAATTTAAAATTTCTACAGGTATCTTTAATCAAAGCATTTGCTTATTCATCAAGTGAGTCAGTATTGGCACTTGGAGATGGTGAAAGTTATATTTGGGTCGTTGATTCTAGATTTACATCAGTGCCATATGATTTTTCACTTGAGATAGGTATTGAGAGATTTTATTTCGATATTTCAGAAGCAAGTGTAGGATTATTAGCAGCCCTCACTCTTGGTTTAGTCGACCTAGGTCAAGATGAAACTGGAATAACTTTTGCATCAATAGCTGCACCATATTCAATTAGGCTAAATAATGCTGGTCAATCGTCCTGTCCTTCAAGATATTCTCCTTCAGAATTATATAATTATTCTCATGAAGATATAAATTGTGGCCTTTCAGTAGGTCTTGGGTATGTTCATTTTTCCCCTCCCAAATCCGATGAAACTAGGGATGTATGGGAATTGGCGTATGTTGATGCTTCATTCCATCCTCATGGCGATTCCTTAGAACTCCCTTCCGAAGCTGAAATAGTAATTAGGACTGATTCTGTTTTGCCTACTTCCACTGGATTGGAGGGCGATAAGAGTCTAACAACTATAGAATACTGGGCAGATGAAAGAGCAGACGTATACTTGCACTTTCATGAAAATAGATCAAACCTTCCTCCTTCAGAATCTGATGGGGATTTTGGAAATGTTACTGACTCATTAGGGTGGTTCAGAGGCATGCCCGAAGGATCAATGTCTGCAGGAGAAATATCCAGAATATTTCGTTTATTAGGTTCTGAAGACTCACCTGATTTACCAGGTGGCCAGCCAGACAGATTGGGATTAATAATCGGAGTTAAGAACTTTTCACGAGATACAAGTCAGAATGTCAATGATCAAACTTTACCGATTAATCCTGCTAATCCGCCCAACAGTGTCATCCTTTTAAGGTCAAAACAATCTATAGAATCTATTGATTATGATTCATGGTTTACCCGTGGAGGATTAAAAGAAGATCATAGGGCAATAAATTTTAATGCATCTTCAATTCCTACTTCATTATTGGTTTACGGTTCTTTTGAATTAGGTGGCTCAACTGACCCTGATACGAGTTTAGATAGCTCTACTGATTTAGATTTCATTTCAAAGATAGTAGATTCTGTGATTTTGAATCTTGTAAATCTCTTCCTTGATACGGGAAATGTACTGAATGACGTTCCTACACTTATTGTAGATTTACTTAGTGGATCATCTAGTTCAGGTAGTTTCGATGGGCAATCATTTAATCTATTGATGACTAATGATTTACGGGAATCGAGAATTATGATGCCCCTGGAATCAATTGAATTGAGTATTGGATCATCTCCACATCCAACAATTTCAGGCGATCATATGATAATATCAAAAGATAAAAATTTAGGTTTAATTCAAGCTGCAAATGGTCCAGTTGAGCCACTGGTACCAATTGCCGCTAGCCTAAGATTTGGTGGTTTTATGGCAGCATCATTGATAGATAATAATGATACTAATCAACAAAAGATAGAATTATTTACAGATTCAACAAATCCATTAGTACTTTCATTTATTGAATATGATTCTGAATTCATTGAGAATGCCTCACGCCATTCTATAATGTATTCAGATTTTCCAAATGAAATATCAATTATTTTATCCGAAAACACTCTTCAATATTCTGCATCATCTGGAATTGACTCAGTAAAATATGCTGGTAATACTGGTGATCAATACCAAGCAGCTAATTTCATAGGTTTACCGGCATCTTTCACTTCAACATTTGGCGACATCATTTCTTGGAATTCAGATACTCCAATTACTACAATCGAAGCTCAAATAACAAATTCTACAATTCCTCTAACTATGACAGGAGATCACTTTCTATTTCATAACGATCCTAACTCAGAAAGGGTTAGTCTATCATCAAGAATTTCAGGATTAAAAGAAATTGGATGGATCGCACCTCAAGAAGAAGGAGCTTTGGGATTAGCAGGAATGGGGACTGTATATATGTCTATTTCAGATCCAAATCCCATGAGGATTAATGTTGCTCAAGCCCCTACTGATAATGATGCCAATCTTTCCGTTCTGGCAGAGATTAATCCACTACCCTCTTCATTATCATTAAGGATACCAACTGGAACTGCTAATACCCCTACTCTGGCAGTACCTGAGTTTGATACCTCCAATGGTTTGTCCGGTATCGCAGGATTTATTAACGGATTCTCGGATTTAGGACGGTCAGTTAATCAAGCATTATCAGGTATTACAACTGATATTTCCACAGGCTCCGGCACAGGTTCTGATAATTTTTCATTTGGAATAGAATTAGACTCAAATTCAGAATTTGATCTAATTGTAGAATCATTTCACGGCCCTAAAAAAGAAGATAAGTTACCTTGGGTTCATGGTGTATCTTTTGAAGCAAACTCCAAAGGCATTTCAGATGGGTTTCATCTTCGTTTATGGATACCACGTCTCCCTCCTTCTGTGGAATTATCAATTTCAAGGACTACTACTGATACTGGTCAAGATTGGACCATATTTGCAGAATTAGAATCTTGGTATCCACAGCATAATGAATTAATGTTAGTTATGAGTGGAATCAATGGTCAAGATTTATTTGTTACTATGAAAGGATTAAGAATCGGGGAATATACTAAGTTAACTCTGGACTCGATATTTGTAATAACAACTATTGGTGAAATAACGGAAGTTTCTACTACTACTCAGTATGATTTGTCTAACCGACTAGATTGGATGCACATATTATTGATCAATAGGGAAGCTGGCTCTCGTACTGAAATAATGATAAAAGATATTCCTGAGTCAGTTGCACTACAAGCAAGTCTAGGTACAGCAATATCAATTGATATGAATGTTCCAGAGCAATATCGCTCAGCTGAAGGCTTTGCAGTAGGATCAATGTTCATTCAACAAATGCAATGGATGGATGGATTTTGGTGGCCAGCAACAATTTTCTTAACAAATGTTCCTGGATCTATGAGCCTAACTACTGAACCTGATCTAAATTTTGATATTACTAAAAATCTAGCATTCCAGGGCACTCCTATACTAGATTTTACTGCTTCTGATGCAGGAATGTCTCTATACATTGAAGCTTTTGGTCGCGCAATAAATACTAGGGGGGATGTTGTTTTACTTGCAGAAGGAATGACAGATAGAATGATTATTAAGCCAACAGACTCATATGGATTACAAATAAGATCAGGAGGAAGTGGTGTTGAAAAAATCTATATCCGTTTTAGTAATAGTCCAACAACTCCGCCCATTGTAATCGATGAAATGGAAGCATTGGGTGAGAATCTAAAGAGTGCCACCATACATATCCGAGAAATCGCTGGCCCATATTATAGTGTAATTGATATTGACGACGTTCAAGGAGGAAGAATCATAGCATCTGCAAAGATATATGCAAATATAGGCGATAAGAACATAGGATTGAAAGGAGTACTTATTGATGCTCAAATAACGGGAGGTATTCCAACTGGTACAACATTTGGAATAAATGGATTAGCTTCCGATTTATCTATCCTTTCAATCATTCCAGGAGTATCCGGTTCAACGAGGCACATAATGGCACCAGAACCTCTTTCATCTGGAATTCTTACAGCCATATCTCTTATCGGAGGTGATAATTATGGGTCTTCTTGAAAAATTTAAAAGAGATTCTGATCAAGATCGTGAGGAAGAAGTTGCTTACGAATTACTTGATAAATTGGAAGCTACTGGGGATAAAATATCACCAAAAAGAGTAGTATTTGCTTCATTTGTTGCAGTATCATTACTCCTAATTACTATTTTTACGCTAGTAATAGCAGTCCCTTATGATAGAGTTAGTGTAGATATTGTCTATCGCCAAGGAGGTTCCGGGCATGTAATTCTAGCCCAATTGGATAATCACGGAAGTAGGGAAATAACTGATATCTCTCTTACAATAAGATTTACGGATGCCGAAGGAAGTGAATTGGGAAGAACTGATTTTTTGTTAGATTCAATGGGGGCACATAGCTTCTATGCAGGAGATAACTTAGAATTAATAATAAATGGGGCTTCTGTATGGGAAGAATATAGTATAGAAACACTACTTGAATATAATTATTATAATGGTAGGGGCGATGAAAGATGGACGCATGATGTTGGAAATTGGACAATGGAACTTTTCACAGACCGTGCACAAATCAAAATATTTTAGAGGGCTCAAACATGATTTCTATCAATTTTAATTTATCAAAATACCCATACTATCAAATCGGGTCTTGGGTGGCGACAAATTATGAATAAGCGCACTGTTATTCTGGTACTAAGTTTATTTTTAATTTCATATCTTCCTGTCTTTGACTATGATGATATTAAAAAACCTCAAGAAATTGAATATTTGGACTCAGATTATCTGAGGACAGAAATCTCTCCAAATCCAGATACAATTAGTAATTTAGAAATATCTAATATTTATTTTGGACCTGAAGATAAAAGAGAAGTTAGAGCCGACTCATCTATAGGAATTTATACTGAGAATGGCCTAATACCTAGTGTTTCAATGAAATCAGAATTAACTAAATACCGCTCGGATTTAATGATAGTTCTGGTGGATGGTGACGTGGGATTATGGGATGCTAGAATCAAGATTATGGATTCAGCAAATGTGGAAATACGTTCTACAATTCCTCCCTCAGGTTTTTTAATTCAAGGTACTACTGATGAATTAAATAAAATAAATAAATTGCCCATTATATCTGCCAGTCATGAAGTCCCCGCTGGCCTTCTTATTGATTCAAATCTTTATAATAATAATTATGATGATAATATCATTATCGAACTATCTGGATGGAAAGATTCTGATTTAATTAGATATAATTCCCCTGGATTAAATTTAAACAGTTCAATATCAGAAATAGCTTTAGAATGGATGATTAATCCATTTTCACCTCAAAATGGAACATTTATAGGAGAAATAGAAATAAATAACTTAGATGAAATAGTGATGAACCCAGCAGTTTCATATATATCCCCTGTTTTTGAAATTTTAACTTTTAATAACCAAGCTAGAGTACACATGGGGATAAATACTGTAGAAAATACGTATGTAACAGGACTTAATGGAAGCGGCCATTTAGTAGCCGTTGCTGATACAGGCATTGATCCAGATCATGGAGATTTTGGAAATAGAATTACACAAGTTGTTAATGTGGCCGGAGACTCTTCCACTGCAGATACTAATGATGGTCATGGCACTCATGTAGCATGTACTGTCTTAGGGGATGGAACTAGAACTAGCGCATATGAAGGAATAGCTCCAAAATCAGAATTATATTTTCAAGCAATGGAAATAGACTCTAATGGTCAACTGTCCAATAGTGGAATATATGGTATGCTAAACAGTGCTTATAGTTCAGGAGGCGCACGATTTCATACTAATAGTTGGGGTTCACAAACAGGTGGTTCATATACAACTCAATCCGAAGATGCTGATGATAGAACATCTACATGGGATCAATATTGGTTATATGAGGGAATGACAGTTTTATTTGCAGCAGGTAATGAAAAGGATGACGGCATATCCTCGCCTGGAACTGCTAAAAATGTTATAACAGTGGGAGGGCATGTAAATAGATACTCTGGTGCACCTGATGAAATGTATTATTACAGTAGTAGAGGACCTACGGACGATGGTAGAATTAAACCAGATGTAACAGGGCCTGGGGACTATGTCAGGTCTTGTTTGGCCCAAGAAGCTGAAGGCGCTTCAACAAACATAGGGGACTCGTACTACATTGAATATAGTGGAACTTCGATGGCGACTCCTGCTACTGCAGGGGCATCAGTTTTAGTTAGAGAATATTTGATGGAAATTGCAGAACGCCCGGCACCCCAAGGTTCTCTTGTCAAAGCAATGCTTATTTTAGGTGCAATAGATATGGGGACTAGAGATATACCTAATGGTGATGAAGGATGGGGGAGAATAAACCTTGTAAATACCTTAATTCCAGATGAAGATATAGGCATTTTTGTCGATGACAGATCTAGACTTTCAAGCGGGCAAGTTAATGAATATACATTTGATGTTACAAGGGCGGGAGAGCCGCTCAAGGCAGTACTTGCATGGTCTGATTATCCCGGTTCTAGTAGTTCTAATATACAACTTAGAAATGATTTGGACCTTGAAGTAATATCTCCAAATGGGCAAATCACCTATCTTGGTAATGATTTTAATAACGGGCGATCAACAACGGGAGGGTCCAAAGATAACCGAAATAATGTTGAGGTTGTGCTTATCGATAGTGCAACTACAGGGATATGGACAGTCAAAGTCCGAGATTCTCAACATGGCGGAAGCCGTACTTATCAATCATATTCAATCGCCATAAGGGGCGTAAATGTAAATGATTTAACACCAGATCCTACATTTATTCCAGGGACATTTGAGATATCAACTCCAATACCTCAGGTTGGTGAAGAAGTTGAAATTTCTATAAGTGTACAAAACCAAGGTGCAGGCTCATTCACTGGAGTGCCAGTTGCAGCATATGCAAATTCCAATCCGATTGGCATTCAAACAATTAGTATGTCTCCGGGAGGTTCAGAAGAATTATCATGGTCTTGGACTCCAATTTCCGATGATGAGGGAGAGGTTGAAATTTCTTTTTATATTGATCCTAATGATATATTGGAAGAACTTTCAGAAGTAAATAATTTCGTTTCCACTCTAATACTTGTCAGTACTCCGGGCATTAGAGTTTCTTCTGAAAATCCTATAGTTAGGCTGGGAGATGCTGCAGATTCTACTACACAATGGGAACTTATTGTTACTAATACTGCTTTATTTGAGACAAACGCTACAATATCTGTTTCCGATCCTGTGAGAATTAGGGACGGAGTCACATTTGAATGGTTTCGCTCTTTTACAAATGTTAATTTTAATTTAGATGCATCTGAAAATATTGATATTACTCTTACAATGGCCCATCCAGCACCACCTCAACCAGGGTTATACAAGATGATAGTTACCGGAAACGATATCGAGAATAATCTTGATTCAGAACTAGAAATATATTTCGATGTTCCAGTTTTAGCTCAACCTCAAGTAATACTACCTTCCGAAGAAATAATGGTCAGTTCTATTTCAGATACCAAGTTTTCTTTTGATATTAAAAATAATGGAAACGGAGCACAAACATATGATGTATCATTAATTTCTCCAGCAGGATGGGATTTAGGATTTGATAAAATTGGGCCATTTGAAGGATCAGTATATGGATCAACTGGAACCTTGGTTAAAGGTGATTCAGTATCGATAGAAGTTACGATTGAATCTCCAGGAGTTATGATTAATGCAGGAAGTGAATTTATAGCAGATTTAATAGTTGAATCTAGAGTAAGTGATGATGTATGGGAAATTGAATTACCTCTAATAGTTGAAATATTTGATGATATTCAAATATCTTTAGATTCGAATAATACGCCACAACAGATATTATCTGATGGCAACTATGAGTTTATGTTGGAAATATTAAATGATGGAAATAGGGATATGTCCATTCAACCTATTCAACAATCATTGCCAGGAGGCTGGACTTTATCTGGGCTAGATGAAATAACAATAGAAATAGGTCAAAAATTGTATTTTCCTGTTTACATATCGGGTAATGGCAAAGCAGTAAGTGGCGAATTAAAAATTAGATTTATTTCAGATGATGGATTTTCATCAGATTGGAATTATTCATTAGACGTAATATCAGGTGCAATGCCAATTGTTGATTTTTATAGAATCGAAATTCCAAATGGGCAATCTTCTGATGATCTACTAGGCGTTGATTTCCATCCCGTAGGTACTCCTTTTGATCTGGGGTGGACCGTAACTAATCAGGGCACAGTAAGTTGGCAACCCAATGCAATAATCGAATTACCTAACTTAGATTGGACTTCATCATGTTCCATATCTCCTCAAAAAGTGTATCCAGGGGAATCATCTAGAGTTTGGTGTACAGTAATCATCCCTATTTCTGCCGAGGCTAATTCAGAACCAGAAATAACATTAGTTATGGAAGATGGCGGAGTGGAAACACGTAATCAAATATCACTCCTAGTAGAAGAAATAATGCAAGTAAGTTGGACTTTAATTCAACAAAGTGATGTTTATGAAGATTCTTCAAACACTATGTATTTTGAATTACAAAATACGGGTAACACTGTAATTTCAGAAAGAATCTATGCATCTGGGCCTAATGGATGGGATGTTAGAATTTTGGATGGAATTATGGTAAATTTACAACCAGATCAAATTAAATCTGTCCAAATAGAATTTACGCCAGATAGTGGCAAAGATGGCTCATTAATTTTGACTTTGGGCGATTCAGTTCCTAGCTCCGACAATAGTAAGAATATACCAGTAGTTGTCAAGGGTATAAATTCAGACAACTCACCACCATTCTTCATAATAGGATTATTTTCATTAATATTAATTGCATTATTAGGTGGATCAGCAT
>Ga0115000_10003617_pt1 | contig 12923 bp, 7 predicted proteins | sample ArcticOcean_MG_C_6_FD_89690 | JGI IMG/M metagenome (GOLD analysis project Ga0115000, IMG submission 89690) | Marine microbial communities from western Arctic Ocean - ArcticOcean_MG_CB8_128 | ecosystem: Environmental > Aquatic > Marine > Oceanic | place: Arctic Ocean: Canada Basin | collected... | reverse complement strand
CCTGTTTTATAATTTGGTTCAATTTTTAGTGCGGTGTGTGCTTTTGAGGTTGTTGCCCCTCCAATTAATATAGGAACTTTTAGACCTTTCCGAGTCATTTCTTCTGCAACGGTTATCATTTCGTCTAAAGAGGGAGTGATTAGGCCGCTAAGACCTACAAAATCTGCTTCTTCTGCTATTGCTGTTTCTATAATAGTCTCAGTAGGAACCATGACCCCTAAATCGATAACTTCAAAATTATTGCACTGAAGTATTACTCCGACTATATTTTTTCCAATATCATGGACATCACCTTTTACGGTAGCCATGACAATCTTTCCATTTGTCTTAGCTTTTTCTGTCTTACTTTCCTCTATGAAAGGCACAAGATAAGCAACAGCTTCTTTCATTACTCTTGCACTTTTAACTACCTGAGGAAGGAACATTTTTCCTTCCCCAAATAAGTCGCCCACAATATTCATTCCATCCATCAGCGGGCCTTCAATTACTTCTACTGGATAGGGCAAAGACAATCTTGCCTCTTCAGCATCTTCCACAATAAATTTATTAATTCCATGGACCAAAGCATGAGAGATACGATCACCTACTATTTTTTCTCTCCACAGAAGTTTTTCAGTTTCTTTTTCTTTCTCTCCTCCAAGAAAGCTCATGGCTGCATCTACCAGTTTTTCTGTAGATTCATTGTTCCTATTTAAAATAACGTCTTCTACTAATTCTTTCAGCGCCGGATCAATGTCTTCGTAAACACCCAATTGACCTGCATTAACAATACCCATGGACAGACCATTCTTGATCGCATGAAAAAGAAATACAGAGTGCATGGCTTCTCTTACAGGATCATTGCCTCTGAACGAAAAAGAAACATTACTTATGCCTCCGGATATCTTCACGTGGGGAAGATTTGTGGATATATATTTGCAAGATTCAATGAAATCTTTTGCGTAATTATTGTGTTCTTCTAGTCCGGTCGCTACTGCAAAAACATTAGGATCAATGAATATGTCTTCGGGAGGAAAATTTACTTCATTAACAAGTAATTCATAACATCTTTTTGAGATTTCGCACCTTCTTTCATATGAATCTGCTTGACCATTTTCGTCGAAAAGCATGACGACAACCGCTGCACCATATTTTTTGCATAGATTTGCTCTCTCATAAAATTCTTCTTGTCCTTCCTTAAGACTGATGGAGTTAACAACGCATTTTCCTTGTAGGATTTTTAATCCTTCTTCTATCACAGTCCATTTAGAAGAATCTATCATTACCGGAACCTTACATATGTTGGGTTCTGTAGCTAACAATTTAAGGAAATGCTGCATTTCTTTCTCAGAATCAAGCATTCCTTCATCCATATTAATGTCTATTATTTGGGCGCCTGATTCCACCTGGTCTCTTGCAACTTCTAGAGCTTCTTCGTAGTTTTTTTCTTTTATGAGGCGAGCAAACTTACGCGAGCCTGTTACATTTGTTCTTTCTCCAACATTTACAAACAAAGACTCTTTATTAATAAAAAGCGGTTCGAGACCACTCAACATGGACGTGAAGTCTTTATCGGGTATATGTCGTGGTTTAGAGTCTTTTAATTTTACTGAAATAGCTTTTATGTGATCAGGAGTTGTACCACAACAACCTCCAACTATATTAAGGTGTTTGTCTTCAGTAAATTCATGGATAAGTTGAGCCATGGCGCCTGGTGATTCATCGTAATCGCCCATTTCATTAGGCAGTCCAGCATTTGGGTGAAGGCTTATAGCTGTGTCCGCGATTTTACTTATCGAATGAAGGTGTGGTCGAAGTTGCTTGGCTCCTAAAGCACAATTAAAGCCAATAGAATTGGGATGGGCATGTTTCATGGAAGCCCAAAAAGCTTCAACAGTTTGACCTGATAAAGTGCGTCCCGAAGCATCAGTTATTGTGCCCGATATCATTAGAGGTATTTCAAAATTTAATTCTTCACACTTATTTAGGTAAGCAAATATTGCAGCTTTAGCATTCAAAGTATCAAATATTGTTTCTATGAGAATAATGTCTGCACCGCCATCCATTAATCCATTAATTGCCTCTTCATAATTCTCAACTAAGTACTCAAACGTTACGTTTCTTGCTGCTGGATCCGATACGTCTGGAGACAATGAGGCTGTACGATTGGTTGGCCCCAAAACTCCTGCAATGAGAGCTTTTGGATTTATCTTATTAATGGCTTTTTTTGCCAGCTTAGCTCCTTCTAGATTCAACTCATAAGTCACATGCTCAAGGCTGTAATCACTTTGAGAGATTGCATTTGAATTGAAAGTATTCGTTTCTATAATATCGCTACCCGCCCTAAGGAAAGAGCAGTGAATTTCTTCAATTAACTCCGGTTTGGTAAGCGTTAGAAGGTCATTGTTTCCTTTTAAATCAACTATATGATCCTTGAATCTTTCCCCTTTGTAATCCTCCTCTTGAAGATTGTGTGCTTGTATCATGGTTCCCATAGCACCATCCAAGAGATAAATCCTCTCTTTTAAAAGTTCTGAAAATTTAACTTTAGATAACATAGCTGTCTCAATGTTTCTTAAAGTCAGCATTTTATAGGTTTTCTTAAACTAAATATATTTAAGTTGTCTATTACTATAAAATGAAAGTGTGAGTAATATAGAAATTAGTAAATCTGCAGAAGATTACCTGCTAGAGCTTCTGAACAAACAAGACAAGGAAACCATAGGCGTTAAAGTCTTTGTAAGCGAAGCTGGTACTCCTCACGCAGAAACCTGCATAGCTTATTGCAAAGAAGAAGATGATATTTCAGGCTTTGACCTAGTTTCAGGCTACCAATTTCCATTGTATTTAGAACAAAAATCTCTTTCATTCATTGAAGATGCAAACGTTGACTATTCTCCAGATAAATTTGGTGGAACTTTGACGATCAAGGCACCAAATGCCAAGGTCCCCCAAGTAAATGAAAATGCAACATTGGAAGAGAGGATTAATTACATTCTTTACTCAGAAATTAACCCAAGTTTAGCTTCTCATGGGGGCGAGGTGTCCTTAGTAGAAGTCTTAGATCAAGAAACAGCTGTTTTGCAGTTTGGAGGAGGGTGCCAAGGTTGTGGAATGGTGGACCTGACTTTGAAAGATGGTGTTGAAAAATCTCTCATTGAACAGGTCTCAGAAATAAAAAAAGTCATAGATGTAACGGACCATACTTACAGAGAGAATGCTTACTATAAATAACAAAGTTTCTGTTACTAATAGGTGATTATTAATATCTTAAATAAGGAGTCATAATTTGTCTCAACTAAATGCAGATCCTTGTTATATTTTTACCGACACAGAGACCACCGGTCTTGATATAAATTTTTCTCAAATAATTCAAGTAGGTTCAATTCTTACAGATGAAGATTTCACCAATGAAGCCACGCAAGATATTGGTTGCAATCTTTTACCTTGGATAGTTCCAAGTCCTGAAGCTTTTTTAGTGCATAAAAAAATTGATTGCTTGGAAGAAAAACTTCAATCTCATTATGAGATGATGGTTGAGCTGAGAAATGCTTGGCTGGAATGGCCTAAGGGAAGGAATTCTGTCTTTATAACTTATAACGGCCACAGGTTTGATGAAGAGTTATTCAGAAGACAATTTTATTGGTGTTTACTTCCTTCTTATATAACTAACACAGGAGGAGCTTCCAGATTAGATATGATGAGTACCTTGCAGTTAGTGGCAAATTTCTTTCCAGATAGCCTTAAACTTCCTTCCTTTGAGCCAGGTGAAGTTAGCATGAAACTAACTGACTGGTCTGAAGCTAATAATATTGAAGCATCCAATGCCCATGATGCACTAGCAGATTGTTATCTAATGCTAGAACTAGCTAAATTAGTTGAAGCCAATGCCCCTCAGGTCTGGAGAGCTTCTTTACAAGGAGCTTCAAAATTTGGTAATTTAAATATACTCCAATCAGAACCATTTGCGATGATGGGCGAAATAATTAGACGCAAAAGTTTTACATACCCTGTAACTTTCTGCGGACAGAACAGAAAAATGAATAATGAAGTTGCCGTGGCTGATCTGTATTTTGACCCTGATGAATTAAACGATTTAACGGACACTGAATTATTAGAACAAATAGGAAATAGCGGTTCGGCAATAAGAAAAGTAAAAATAAATAAAAGCATGCCTGTTATGTCAGCTAATTCCATACCTGAAATTAATAAATATTTAGACATTCCTTTTGAGCAGTTAGAAGAAAGAGCAAGAAAAATACAAAATAATACCAATCTTCAAACCAGAGTTAGTGAGCTACTCACAAACAACCAAATAAATTATCCACCACCAAAGTATGTTGAACAATCTGTCTATAATGGCTTTGCTTCGGAAGCTGATCAGTTGTGGATGGAACGTTTTCACTCATTACCATGGGATGAAAGGGCTAAATTATTAGATGGATTTGAAGATGTCCGTTACAAAGAGCTGGCAGAAAGATTGATATGTGTAAATGTCCCTGAACATGCGTCTTCAGATGCATTAAGTCGATATTCAAATTTCATGAATCAAAGACTTCATGATAAAGGTCCTTGGCTAAGTTTAGAAAAAGGGTTGGAAAAAACTGCTAAATTACTTGTCGAAGCAGTAGACGAAAAGAAATTAATATTAGAGTCCCTGCAAACAAACTTAAATAAAAAAGGTTAGCTCTTATTTAATAAGAGTTAGTCTTATTAAAACCCCAAAGTAGGGGTGATCAATGTAATAAAGTTCCTCTTCTGCCATTTTTCTTTCTTCTCTTAATTCATATACATCTTTATAAAAATTTGTGCGTTCTATTTTTAGTATTTTATTTAATTTAACCGTTTCAATGTTTATTGCTGTTTCTCGCAATCCTTCAAATCTAATTTTTATCTGCGATAAGATCGTATCCACCCAATAACCACCGTCGTCGTTAGGTATGTCTTTTAAAACAGATAGACCATCTAATATCTCATTAAAATTGTAGGTTTTTATGTCAGTCTGAAGTATTTCTTCGGAAGTTAAATTTGCAAATCGTAAAAGGATTTCACTGTGTAAATAACGATCTTTATAAATGTTTAACTGGCCATAAATTTTATCTTCATTATCAATGGATTCTAAATAAACAGGACTAGCATTAGATTTAGAAAAAACAGGTTGGTACCAGGAACTTTCAAATAATACTCTATAGCCTCGACTCAGTTTTAATCTTTTAACAATTGTTTCAACGGGTGAGTCTAAGGAAATCTTTTCATAAAACCTAAACGGCAAACCCTTAAGAATTTTATTAGAAACACTTTGTGTTGATGTCTCTTTTGAAGTTTCGTTCAACTGAATTTGATAATTTAGAGGGAATTCATCATTTAGCTGATTCTTCTTCAAAAACTCTAAATCAACCAGTAGCTCGGTTTCAGGAGAGAGTCCAATCAATTTATCATCAAATACTAGATTCTCCAATAAAGGCCACTTCTCTTCTTTGTCTTTTTCTTCTACTTCCAGGTGCTTAAGGACAATAAAATCAACTCTATAAATTGGAGTTGTTTGCTCTTTAAATAGTCTTGCAAGATCTTCTAGAGCATCAGTTTCTTCACTAAATGAATTAAAAGACAGAGACAATAAAAAAAAACCAGTGAATAATTTAAGCATTAATTCTTGTCCCGGTAACTTGTATCACCGCATTAATTGTTTCAATTCTTTGATCAAGTTTATCTGGGTTAATAATTGTGGTTGATTGATCTGATCCGTTGTAAAAAATATCTATTTTTTCTTTTTTTACATTAACTTTAGAGACTGAATTCTCTAAAGCCATTAATTTAATTTCATTTTGTAGAAATAGATTACTAAGTTCTTCTGGGAATAAGCCAAAGCGATTAATCATTTCTATTTTTAGTTCATGAAGTTCCTCTTTCGAGTTAGCCGATGAAATTCTGTTATACATTAGTAATCTTTGGTTGAGGTCTGGAAGATAATCATCAGGAATGTAAGTTGACATACCTAAGTTTATTTCAGGACTCTTATCCAATTCTTCAAAATCAAGAATACCTCGCTTTATATAGTCTGTGGCTTTTTTCAGTAAACGTGAATACAAATCCAGGCCTATAGAATCAAAAACACCACTTTGATTGGATCCTAAAATTTCACCCGCTCCTCTGATCTCAAGATCTTTCAAGGCCAGAAGAAAACCAGCCGCTAACGAATCTGTATCTACCAGTGCTTCCAGTCTGGACTGAGCTGCTTTTTGATTAATAAGAGAGTTAGATTTAAGAAAATATGAATAAGCTTGCTTTTCACCTCTGCCAACACGACCTCTTAATTGATGAAGTTGAGCCAGGCCCAGTCTGTCTGCTTGTTCAACAATAAGGGTATTGGCATTAGATACATCTATGCCACTCTCTATGATTGTCGAACACACCAAGACATCGATGTCACCTTTATTGAAGGCGATCATCGTTTTCTCAATCTCTGCTGGTTTTAGCTTTCCATGAACAATACCAACCCTTAAATCAGGGAAGGCTTCTTCTATTCTTACTTTTCTATCACTAACCAACCTGAGATCATTGCACAGATAGTAAGATTGTCCTGACCTCATCAACTCCCTTTGTATGGCTTCGTTAATTAGATTCTGATTATATTTATGAACAAAAGTTCTGACCGCAAGTCTATTGTTTGGAGCTGTAGCAATAATAGAAAAGTCTTTAAGCTCCGCTAAAGCAAAGTTTAAAGATCTAGGAATAGGTGTAGCAGAGAGGCTTAATATATCTACTTCTTCTTTTAACGATTTAATTTTTTCTTTTTGACGAACACCAAATCTGTGTTCTTCATCGATGATCAACAAACCCAAATCATGAAACTTTACGGAATCTTGAATAACAGCATGAGTTCCAATAAGAATATCGATATTTCCTGATTCTAAATCGGATAACGTATTAGCCTTCTCATTCTTTGTAAGATTTCGGCTAAGTATGCCTATTGATATTCCAGTATCTTCAAACCTTTCCTTGAAGGTTTTGTAATGCTGAGAGGCCAAGAGGGTTGTCGGCACTAAAATGCAGGTTTGTTTGGAGTTGTAACTTGCTATAAAAGAAGCCCTCATCGCCACTTCAGTTTTACCAAACCCTACTTCCCCACAAACTAAACGGTCCATGGGCCTGTTTACAGAAAGATCGTTTATAACTTCATTAATGGTTCTGTTTTGATCAAATGTTTCTTGGTAAGGAAATTTTGATGAGAAATCATCAAGTTCCTTTTCGGGTATTGCGTATTTATAACCAACTTTAGATTCTCTTCTGGCTTGCATTTCAAGCAACTCAGCAGCTGTGTCAAAAGTTTGTCGAAGAGCCTTTTCTTTTCTTTTTTGCCAACGTGTTGAACCGAGAGTATCTAAAGTTTTATCTTCTGGACCAAAATATTTAGATACCAAATTCATGTGCTCTATTGGAACGTACACTTTGCTTTTCTCAGAGTACTCAATTTGAAGGCATTCTGTTCTGCCAACAAAGCTATCTAACTGTTTAAGACCAACAAAACGCCCTATGCCATGAGATAAATGAACAACCAAATCGCCTTCCTTTGGAAGGGTGTGTAAGGGTTTAACGGTATCTTTTAAAATCGGCTCTGGCTTAATGAGGTCCTCTGAATCTTCTTCAAAGTATTCAGCATTGAAATCTTTTATTTGTTCCCGTGTAAATAATTGAGTTATTTCTGAATATTCTGTAAATAGTTTTTTTGGATGCAAAAGAGGTCTTTCAATATCATATCTATATTCCTCGTATCTATTTTCAATTAGTTTTTGAAATTCATTTGCCGATTGAAGAGTGTCTTGATCGACATAGACATTGTTAAATTTGTTTATGAATTGAAGGATTGAGGGTTTTGTACTGAAGAATAGAGGCAAATACATTTCAACCCCTTCAGCCTTCCTTTTGTTCATTACTCGATTAAAAATATCAGAGTCTTTTTCAAAAGTATCAAAGTTAATCCTCCAATTCTCTTGGAACTTAGAAGCTCCATTGTCATCTTTTGGATATTCATAAGCAGGTAATGAGTTCACCTCGCCTGTTTTTTTGGTGGTTAGTTGTGTTCTAGGGTCAAAAAATCTTATAGATTCAATTCTTTCATCATATATCTCCAATCTTATCGGTTGAGAAGTTCCGCTCAAAAATAAATCTATGATATTTCCCCGTAAAGAATAATCGCCACTCTCAGTTACAATTTCTGTTCTTTTGTATCCGTTATTTTCTAAATCTATAATCACGGATTCTCTTAGAAATGGATCACCCAGTTTTAAGTTATTAATGTTACTTACGTGCAAATAATTACTGCAAGGACTCATGAGTGTTTGTATTGAAGAAATGAGTGTCTTATTTGATTGATTCGTTAGCTCAGACAGAGCGTTAATACGTTCTGATCTTATACTAGGGGGGGTTGAAAAGAAGTCATACGGCAGAATTTCGCTATTTGGTAAATGGACAAAGTTATCTTCTGGAAAAAGTGACTTCAGAATTTTGTATATCTTCGAAGCAGCACCTTGAGAATTAAGAATTATTAGATTGTTCTCGGTCGAGCTGAAACCATTCTCTAAGAGGTTTGTAGCAATATTGTTGATGTGATTATTATGTAAGTTATTCACGAATTACTTGGTCTATAAAAATGAAAATTATATAGGTAAGTGTATAATTATTTATTTTTAAATTCATCGAGGCTGAAATGGACTTATCATTTTCTAAAGAAGATCTTAATTTTAGACAGGAAGTTGTTGATTTTCTTGATAATAATTACCCTGACGACATTAGGGAGAGACAAGACAAACGCCTGCCATTAGACAAGGAACAAAACATCAGATGGCAAAAAATACTATCAAAGCAAGGTTGGTTTGCTGTTAATTGGCCTACGGAATACTCTGGAGGTCCTGAATTAAGCATTACTCAGAAATATATACTTCAAAACGTACTGGCGGAATACAACACTCCTGTGCAATTACCTTTTGGGGTGGGTATGTGTGGTCCTGTAATCTATACTTTTGGTACGGACAAGCAAAAAGAAGAGCATTTACCATCTATCCTTAACAGCGATGTTTGGTGGTGCCAGGGATACTCAGAACCTGGATCAGGATCAGATTTAGCTTCTCTTAAAATGCGTGCCGACAAAGAAGGGGATAGCTATGTTATAAACGGCTCTAAAACATGGACAACTTTAGCCCAACACGCCGACTGGATATTCTGCCTCGTTAGAACCGAAACAACACCAATTAAACAAGAGGGTATAAGCTTTTTATTGATAGATATGAAGTCAGCTGGTATTGAAGTTAAGCCTATAATTACCGTTGATGGCTCACATGAAGTCAACATGGTATTTTTTGATAACGTTACAGTACCTTGTGAGAATTTAGTAGGAGAAGAAGGACAGGGTTGGAATATAGCTAAATTCCTTTTAGCGCATGAACGCAGCGGTATAGCTGGCATTTCTAGTCTTAAAAGAGAATTATCAAGATTAAGAGAGTTATCAGCCTCAACAGTCGTAGACGAAGGAAACCTTTTAGAAGACGCTAGCTTTAGGGCAAAGATAGAACAAACTGAAATAGAACTCACGGCAACTGAATTCACTGAATTAAGAACTCTTGCTGCAATGTCTAATGGCGGATCCCCTGGAGCAGAGTCTTCTATATTAAAAATTAAAGGGACGGAGCTCCAACAAACCATCTCTGAATTATTTGTAGAAATGTTAGGCTACTATGCTCATCCATTTTTTACTGAAAATGAGTTGGGGTCAAACGACTCTATAGGACCAGAATACGCAGGTCCTGTGATGCCACTTTATCTAAATCGTAGAAAGGTTTCTATCTACGGTGGAAGTAATGAGATACAAAGAAACGTTATATCAAAAGCTATTTTAGGATTGTAATTATGGATTTTACTTTTAATGATGAACAGACCCTTATACAGGGACAAGTAGAGCAATTTATACAAAGAGATTATGGCTGGGAAACGAGACAATCGTTTATTTCAAGTGATTTGGGCTTTGGATCTGATAATTGGAAAACCTTTGCAGAATTGGGTTGGTTAGGAATTTCTCTTTCAGAAGACTCTGGAGGTTTTGGCGGATCAGCGATTGATACAATGATTGTAATGGAAGAGTTTGGCAAAGGACTTGTCCTTGAACCTTTTCTTGAAACTGTAGTTTTGTGTGCAGGATTAATTGACGATGCAGGCAGTCCTGAACAAAAGAAAGATCTGTTATCTGAAGTGGTTGAGGGGAGTATGCAATTGGCATTAGCTTATGCTGAACCGCAAAGCAGATTTAACTTATCTGATGTTATGACCGAAGCAAAGCAAGATGGAGATAACTTCGTATTGAACGGCTTTAAGTCGGTTGTAATGAATGGACCCAACGCTGATCAGATAATTATTTCAACAAGGACTTCTGGAGATCAACGAGATAAACAAGGAATTTCTCTATTCGTAGTTGACTCAAACTCAACTGGTCTTTCTTTTCGTGATTATCAAACAGTTGACAACAGAAGAGCTTCCGAGATTACCCTTGAATCGGTAATCGTTCCAGCATCAGCGTTAATAGGAGAGTTAAATCAAGGACTGCAGTATCTTGAATCAAGTATAGACAGGGCTATATTGGCGATATCTGCTGAGGCAGTAGGTGCAATGGAAGTTCTATACAAGACAACAGTTGAATACACTAAAACGAGAGAACAATTCGGTACGGCAATTGGAAAATTTCAAGTTTTACAACACAGGATGGTTGATATGTTTATGGAATACGAGCAATGTAAATCATTACTTTACATGGCTACCATGAAACATGACGAGTCATCACCCGATGCTAGAAAATCAATCTCTGGACTTAAATATCAGGTAGGCAATGCCAGTAAATTCATAGGACAGCAAGCTGTTCAGCTTCACGGTGGCATGGGCGTAACGGATGAGCTTAATGTGGGCCACTACTTTAAAAGACTTACAACAATAGGAACAATATTTGGTAACTCCGACCATCACTTAAAACAGTACACAGCTCTATAAATCATGACGACAGATCAACCAGATAAAAGGAATAGACCAGATTTACCCAAAGACTCTTTTGGTGATTTCCAATATCGCCAAGCTCTGGCTGAAGAAATGCTTCCTATGATTGGGCGCGTCTACAGAGATAATGTTCACCTATTACTTTATGGAAAACCTATTGTTAATTTATCAGTTTCAGAGCTGATGCAAGCCCATAGATTTGTAAGAGAAACGGAAGATAACGAACTTAGTGAATTTGAAACATACCAAGTAATCGTTTCGTTAAGTGATTTAGCTCTTGGTCCTGCAGAGATAGACATAGGAATTATTGCCGCAGCGTATCTGTTTGATAACAGAAACCTTTCAATTGATGATTTTGTAAAAGAATCAGTAGAAGATTTAGTAGGTAAAAAAGGTTCGATACTTGAATCAGCTCAAGACGTCGTTCTTTATGGTTTTGGTAGAATCGGAAGATTACTAACCAGGATGTTGGTGGAAGATTCAGGAGGAGGTGACAATCTAAGGTTGAGAGCTATTGTAGTAAGAAAATCGATAGATAATGATCTCATTAAAAGAGCCAACTTAATCAGAACTGATTCTGTGCATGGCCCCTTCAAAGGTACCGTAAGAGTAATTGAAGAAGAAGATAAATTAATAATTAACGGCAATGAAGTAAAAGTTATTTATGCTAATGACCCTACAACCATAGATTATTCCGATTACGGCATAAAAGACGCTCTTTTAGTCGATAATACCGGCGTCTGGAGAAATAAAGAGGGTCTTAATCAACATCTTAATTGCGTGGGTATAAAAAAGGTTCTGCTTACTGCTCCTGGAAAAGATGGTATAAAAAATATAGTCCACGGTATTAATAACTCTGTAATGGAATCTGACGATGAGATATTAGGAGCAGCTTCCTGTACAACGAATGCAATTGTTCCTGTTTTAAAAGTACTTGATGAAGAATACGGTATTGAATCAGGTCATATAGAAAGTGTGCATTCATACACAAATGATCAAAATTTAATTGATAATTTTCATAAAAAAGAGAGAAGAGGAAGAAGTGCAGCTTTAAACATAGTCATAACAGAAACAGGAGCTGGAAAAGCTGTGGGGCAAGTACTGCCAAAACTATTGGGTAAATTAACCGCCAATGCGGTTAGAGTTCCAACTCCAAATGTGTCTTTAGCTATTATGAAATTAACGTTGATTAAAGATATGAATTTAGAAAGCCTAAATATGTTCCTTCGTCAAAAAGCTTTTCACTCTGAATATAAAAATCAAATTGGATACACAAATTCTCCTGAAGTAGTCTCTACGGACTTTGTGGGTAATACTCATGCGGGAATAGTTGATTCAGCAGCGACTATTGTTAACGGTAAAAATTGTGTTCTATACGTTTGGTACGATAATGAATTTGGCTACACAGCTCAGTTGCTAGGGCTTGCCAAAGAAATGGTTGGTTTGACGTATAAAAGATATCCAAAATTTGATTAATCTTTCTAGTAAAGTAGCTCTTCCGTCTTTATAATATGCCCGCGTTCTGTGTGGTTTGTCTCTCTTTTAATTTGCGAGGGAATGATAAAAGTTAAAAAAGGTTTAAATATTCCTATCAGCGGTTCTCCGACTGATTCCATAGATACGTCTAAAAGTATTAGATCTGTTGCTGTGTTAGGCCCAGATTATAATGGCATGAAACCCACCATGCATGTTGATGAAGGTGATGTCGTCAAAATTGGGCAAATCTTATTTGAAGATAAAAAGAACCCAGGTGTTGTTTTTACTTCTCCGGCCGGTGGAAAAATTGAATCGATTAACAGAGGAGCCAGAAGAGTGCTCCAATCGGTTGTGGTAGAAGTTTCTGAGACTGAAGAAAATATAGAATTTACCTCTTATAAAAATGAAGAACTTTCGTCTGCAGACACTCAAGT
>Ga0115000_10003611_pt1 | contig 12931 bp, 7 predicted proteins | sample ArcticOcean_MG_C_6_FD_89690 | JGI IMG/M metagenome (GOLD analysis project Ga0115000, IMG submission 89690) | Marine microbial communities from western Arctic Ocean - ArcticOcean_MG_CB8_128 | ecosystem: Environmental > Aquatic > Marine > Oceanic | place: Arctic Ocean: Canada Basin | collected... | reverse complement strand
CCAATAAGACTTTAAGGATATTTTCTTTGCCAATTTTTTGTTTTTTTATTTTATTTAGACCTTTTGCTTGGGTTTTTATGCAAATATCTAAGATAATAATTAGATTATTTTTTGGTCAAAGATTGACTGAAAGTAAACATTTTTTTAATAAGACAGATCTTGACGAATATTTGAGTCATCTTAACAGCAATATTAAAGAGGAGTCTTCAAGTGTTGAAGTAGAAATGTTGCAAAACACATTAGATCTTTCCTCAAAGAAAGTTAGAGAATGCATGATCCCTAGAACTGAAATAATTGCTTTAAATATTAATTCTTCTATTGAAGTATTAAAAAATAAATTTATAGAAACAAAGCTTTCAAAAATTCTAATCTATAAAAATAATATTGATAGTATAGTTGGTTATGTACATTCTTCTGATCTATTTAGAAATCCTAGAAATATTCGTTCACTTTTATTGCCTATACCATTTGTTCCTGAGACTATGTATGCTATGCAGTTATTATCAGATTTTATAGATGGAAACAAAGGTGTTGCCTTAGTAGTTGATGAATTTGGTGGTACTTCTGGTATGTTAACAATTGAAGATGTGACAGAGGAGATTGTTGGTGAAATAGATGATGAACATGATATTAATTTGAATTTAGTAGAGAGGATTAATGATTTTGAATTTTCTGTCTTAGCTAGATTAGATGTGATAGCGATTAATAAAGATTTTAATCTTAATCTTCCAGAATCTGATGAATATGAAACAATAGCGGGATTAGTACTGCATTATTTAGAAAACATACCTGCAGAAAATGATGTTATTAATTTAGATGAATATAAAATAACAATTAAAGAGGTTGATGATAGAAGTGTCATCAAAGTTCATCTTTTAGTTAAGAATTAATATTAAGATTTATCTTGTTTTTATTTGTTAAATAACAATTGTATATTCGCATCCTTTTAATAAAATAAATGCTTTATGGGATCACTTCAAAGAATTAGAAATAGGTCAGGCTTATTAATAGCTGTAATAGGCTTCGCTATGTTAGCTTTTATTGGTGGAGAATTTCTTGGCTCATTAACTGGAAATTCAGGTTCAGCTACAAAAAATATTGCAGAGGTACACGGAGAAGGTGTTCTTAATTCATGTGCTCATGAAACTGCTTGTAACTGTGTTACTTTTGTAAAAACAGTTGATGGAATGACAAAAAACGTTCTAGCATCTAGAAAAAACCAAGGCCAGGATGAAGACTTAACTAAGAGGGATGTCTCAGATATTAGAAAACAAGCTTGGAGCCAATTAATTCGTGAGTTAATTATGGAGGAAGAATATGAAAAAATAGGCGTCAATATTTCTGATGAAGAATGGATGGAAAGAATATCAGGAATAAATGCACATCCACAAATCACAAGATTCCCTAATTTTAAAACTAAAATTGAAAGTATTGACAAAAATACAGGAGAAAATATAGAAACATTAGTTTTTGATGGAAAAAAGGTTACAGAATACCTGCAAAATATACAGGAAGATGAAACTGGCGATGCAATTAGAGATTGGATGTCATTTGAGTCCTTTTTACTAAATGTTTTAAAAAATGAAAAATATGATAAATTAATTGAAAAAGGAACATATATTAATTCAGAAGAAGCTAAAATCTCTGTTAATGAAAATATGCAGGTTGCTATGTATAACTACATCAACTTACCTTATTCTATGATTGAGGATTCCTTGATTGATATATCTGAAGAAGAAATCAATAATTATTATAACAAGAATAAGAGTGATTACAAGCAAGATTTGAGTAAAGATATTGATTATGTTGTTTTTACTGTTGTTCCCAGTAATGAGGATGATTTAGAAACGCGTTCTGCTCTTACTAATTTAAAAGATGATTTTGAAGATAGTGATGATTATCTAAATATGATAAGACGTTATTCTGATAATAGAAATGCTATTTTTAATTTTAGGAAAAAAGATGATTTTTCAAATGATTCTGTATTTGCTCAGCTAGTGAATAATAATTTAGGAACCGTAATAGGGCCATATAAAACTAATTCATCAACATATAGGTTATCAAAACTTGTAGATATCCAGAAAAGACCTGACTCTTTAGAGGCTCGTCATATCTTAATACAACCAAATAATACTTCAATTAGTTTAGATTCTGCCAAATCTGTAATTTATGATCTTAAAAAGAAAATTGAGAATGGAGCAGATTTTGGATTATTAGCTATAGAAAAATCTTTTGATGAAAACACAAAATATAAAGGTGGTGAATTAGGCTGGTTTGGAGAAGATGCTCTTTCAAGTAAATATGGTTTTCCATTAGATATACAGTTTAAGGATTCTTGTTTTTCTTCATTAAAAAATGAAATGAAGGTTGTACTAACACAATATGGTGTTCACTTAATTCAGGTGATGAATACCAGTAAAAAAGATAATAAATATAAAATAGCTTTTATAGATAATAATATTTCTGCAAGTACTGAAACTGACAATAATTACTTCACGCAAGCTGGCCAATTTGCTAGCAAATTAAAGGATAAAAATAATTCTTTTGATAGTATAGTTTTAGATCTAAATCTTGTTAAGAGAAGTGCTATTAAGGTAACGCCAGAGAAAGAAAATATAGTTGGTCTTGCAAACTCACGTTCAATAGTTAGATGGATGAATGAAGCGTCATTAAATGAGGTTTCTGATATCTTAAATTTTGATAATTTCTACGTCGTGGCTAAGCTGGTTAAGGAAAATAATGAAGACCATATACAATTATCTGAAATTGAAAATAAGATTAAACAGGATATTCGTGCAGATAAGAAATACAAAAAACTAGTTGAGAAAATGGGAGAATATGCTAGTTTAGAAGCTCTAAGTGAAAAGTTAAATGTAAGCATCATAAATAATAAGAAGGCACAGCTTTCAGTATTGACTGTTGACGGTTTAGGTTATTCACCAGAGTTTGTTGGAACTATTTTCTCTACTAATATTGGAGGAGTTTCTTCTCCAATTAAATCTACAAATTCTGTTAATGTAGTTTCTGTCATTTCCAAAGATGATTATAGATCTCAAGGAGATTTTTCTGAAGAACAAAAATCTATGTTTGAGAAAATAAAGACATACAGTTATAACGCTTCATATAAAGCGCTAGAAACGGATGCTAATATTGTTGATAATAGATCAGTTTTTTATTAATTTTTACCTCAATATTTCTAATCTATAAGAATCAAGATTTAGAAAAATAAATATTAGCATAGTAAAGCCTAAAAGTGATGATCCCCCATAACTTATAAAAGGAAGAGGTATTCCTATGGTTGGAAGTAATCCAATTGTCATCCCAATATTAATTACAAAATGAACAAATAAAATACAGGCTACGCTGTATCCATATATTCTGCTATAATTTGATCTTTGACGTTCTGCAAGGAATATTATCCTGCTAACTAGCCCAATAAAAAGTGATATAAAAAGTAAGCTACCTAGAAAACCCCATTCTTCTCCAATTGTACAGAAAATAAAATCAGTACTTTGTTCAGGAACAAAATCAAATCTCGTTTGCGTTCCATTCAAGAATCCTTTACCCGTACTTCCTCCAGATCCTATAGCAATTTTAGATTGGATTAAGTTATATCCAGCCCCATAAGGGTCAAATTCTTTTCCTAATAAAATATCAATTCTTTTGCTATGATGGGGTTTTAATATTTCGTATACAAAATAATTTATTCCAGAAATAAATAAAACAGATACAATCCAACTTACACTTATTGTTAGGATATCTTTCTTATTAAATCTAAAGACAAATAGACTTATTATTGCAATTATTGAAAATATATAAATTAAAATTTCTTGATTAATTAATAAGCTGAGTACAAATAATATTCCAGTAATTAAAATTAAAAAGAGAATATTTATAGATAATCCTTCTCTATATAAGACTAGAATAAAAGCAGAAAAAATTAGCGCAGTACCTAAATCATTTTGAAGAATAATAAGTAAGCAAGGGCTTAGAATTATTATATAAGAATATATTTTTGTTTTAAAATTTTTCTTTTTTGCATGTTGCATATTAAAAAATTTTGCTAAAGCTAATGCTGTTGCAAACTTTGCAAATTCTGAGGGTTGAAATTTTAACCCGCCAATCTCAAACCAAGAAGTAGCTCCTCCTGTGACTCCTCCAATAATTAAAACTGTGATTAGTGATGTTATTATTAATCCATATAATATATATGATAGGGAATAGTAGAATTTCCAATCAATTATTAGTGTAAGGAATCCACAGAATAAGGAGATTGCTATAAAGTACATTTGTTTGCCGTATCTATTTGTAAAATCTAGCGCAAATTCAGTATCGTCATTATATTGAGAAGCATAGATATTTATCCATCCAAAAAATACTAATATCATGTATAGTGCAATCGTCACAACATCAATATTTGCAAATATATTTTTTGCCTTTCTCATTATTTATTAGATATTTTTCCTTCTAAAATAAAATTTTCAAGATCTTTGTTGATTAGTTTTTCTGTATATTTTTGAATCATTAACCCCGCTATGGGTGCTGCCCATTTTGATCCAAAACCTCCATTTTCTACATATACTGCTATAGCTATTGTAGGTTTATTCTTTGGAGCAAAAGCGATGAATATTGAATGATCTTCACCATGAGGATTTTCAGCAGTACCAGTCTTTCCGCACATACTAATACTATCAGAAAATATATTATGTGCAGTTCCGTCTGTACTTTTTATTGCATTCTCCATTCCATTAATAATAATTTCAAAGTTTTCGGGCCTAACAGAAGAGAATTTTTTTCTTGTATATGTACTGTCAATATTTTTATTTCCCTCTATCGATTTTATTATATGAGGGGTAAAGTAGTATCCTCTATTTGCAATTATTGCTGCAATGTTTGCCATCTGTATTGGGGTTAATAAAAGTTCTCCTTGCCCTATTGCCATTGATATTATTGTTGATGAATTCCAGCTCTTTCTTCCATAGTATTTACTGTAGTATTTGTATTCAGGTAGCAGGCCCTTTTCTCCACTAACAAAGTCATTATTCATCCACTGTCCAACACCAAAACTACTTAAATGGGTACGCCATATTTCATATGATTGTTCTGTACTATCAAACTTTTTAAATAAATCTGAGAATGTTTTACAGAAATATGTATTACATGAAATAGTAATCGCCTGTTCTAAGTTAGTTCGAGATTTATGAGGATGGCATTTTAATATTTTACCTTTTTCATATTCATAACCCCCATTGCATTCATAATATTTATTTTTATATAGGACACCTTCTTCCAGTGCTATTAAGCCATTTAGTAGTTTAAAGATTGATCCAGGAGGATATCGCCCAGATAGTGCTCTGTTAAATAATGGTTTCTCATTATCTAAGATTAATTTTTGAAAATTTTTAGACCTTTCTCTTCCTGAAAGAACTTTAGGATCATATGAAGGTGATGAAATTAGTGATAATATTTCACCACTATTTGGCTCTATTGCTACTATTGCTCCTTTTTTGTTTTTCATTAATTGTTCTCCATAATTTTGGAGATTAATGTTAATAGTTGAATATATATCTAGCCCTGAAATAGGTAGTGTGTCAAATTTACCTTCTTGGAATCGACCCTGTTTCCTGTTATAAACATCAACTAATGTTATAGACATTCCTTTTTTCCCTCTTAGCTCTTTCTCATATCCCGCTTCAATTCCTTTTACACCATATAGATCTCCATTATTATAATATTCCTCTTTTTGTACTTTTTGTGCATTAACCTCCCCTAGGTAGCCAATTAAATGTGCAGCAGATTCTGTTGAATATTTACGTGTATTAACTGTTTGTAAAAAGAATCCTGGAAATTGGAAAAGCTTTTCTTGGAGTTTACTTGCTTGTTTAAAATTGATTTGTTTTTGAAATATACTAGCCTTGTATTTTGAATAGTTTTTGATTTCATTGAATCTTTCTCTGAATATATTTACATCAATATTAATGAGTTCACATAAATTAAGAGTATCAAATTCTTTTACTTCTCTTGGGATCACCATTAAATTATAGGAAGGTATATTGGAAACTATCAGGTTACTATCTCGGTCATGTATTAAGCCTCGCACTGGAGTTAATACATCATATCGTAATGCATTATTATTAGCAGAAAACTTATAATTGTCATTTAAAATCTGTATTCTGAATAATTGTACAATAAAAATAAATGAAATTAAATAAAATAAAATAAGTATAACTTTATATCTTTTTTGAAATTTATTCACGACTTAAAAAAGAATAATTGAGTGATAGAAATAATTATTGTAGTAATTATTGTACTAGCAATGATTTTCATTAGAATTTGGAAATCTAATGCAACATGTTCTAAAATAAATAATATTGTGTGATGTATAAGAACCAAGATAAATGAAAATAAAATAAATGATTTAGCACCAATCTTCTGCATAACTAATTCATCAGTTTCTTCTATGATATTATGAGGTATTGTAATTTTAGATATTGGAGATTTAAGGAGGACTAAAATCAAGCAAGCACTTGAGTGTATTCCTAAAGTTCCTGAGAATAAATCTATCAAGAAGCCTATAATAAAAGCATAAAATAATAAAAACCATTTTGGTATTTTATAAGGCATTATTATCAAAATAATTAAATATATATATGGATTTATGTATGATGCGAATAATATTTCATTTAGTATATAGATTTGAATAATCAAATAAATTGGAAGCATAAAAATATATTTGATTATTTTTTTATTCATGTATTAATGATTCAAGATTTAATTGTTCTATAGATTCTTCTGATTTTACTACATAAACATATTTCACTTGATTAAAATCGGTAAAGAGATCAATTATTATGTCTTTATTGCCTGTTTCGCTATTTTCCTTAAATGATTTTATAGTACCTATATTTATTCCAGCTGGAAATATAGTGCTATATCCATTTGTTATTATAGTATCACCTATTACAGTTTTAACATGATTTGGTATGTTTTCAATATTTGCAATTTTATAATTAAACCCACTCCATTTTAATGAGCCATAATTATTTTGTCTTTTAAGACATATACTAATTGCTGATTTTTTATTCAATATAGAGATTATTAATGAGTAATTATTACTTGTAGAATACACAACACCAATAACTCCATTTTCACATATTACTCCCATGCCTTCTTTAATGCCGTGCTTTTCCCCCTTACTTATTGTTAGATAATTGTTTCTTTTAAAAATAGAGTTATTAATAATTTTAGATGAAATATAATTGAATGTTTTTTCATCATCTCTATCCTTTATCTCATTATTACTTATTCTATTATATAATTTAGAGTTTTCATTTAATAATTGATTATTAATAGTCTGAAGTTTAAAATACCCAGTTATATTATTTGATATTTGGTATATTTTCCCTGTATACTTATTAGTATTTGATAATATTATATTGTTTTGAAAAGAATTGTGTTTAAGATATAGATTAATAGAATATCCTTCTAATAATAGAAATATAATCAGAAAATTATACATTCTTATAAAACGTAGTAGATTCTGCATATTATTTAATATCCTATCTTATTAAGAAGGTGTAGTTTTCAGTATTTTTTAAAGCAATACCGGTTCCTCTAGCTACTGCCCTTAGAGGATCTTCCGCAACATATACTGGTAATTTTGTTTTTTTAGATATACGTTTATCTAAACCCCTCAACATAGAACCTCCACCAGTTAAGTATAGTCCTTCATTATATATGTCTGCTGAAAGTGCTGGGGGTGTTTGAAATAAAGCACCCATTACCGCTTCTTCAATTTGTTCTATAGAATTATTAAGTGCTCCAGCAATTTCTTTATAGGTCACAATTACTTCCTTAGGAATTCCACTCATTAGATCTCTACCGTGAACTGCATAATTTGGGGGTGGTTCATCTAATTCTGTTAGTGCTGAACCGACATTTATCTTAATTTGTTCGGCCATTATATCACCAACGGCAATATTATGTCGAGTCTTCATATAGTTTTGGATGTTATCAGTAAATTCATCTCCAGCTACTCTTATGGACTTATCACAAACAATTCCTCCAAGGGAAATAACAGCAATTTCTGTAGTTCCTCCTCCTATATCAATAACCATATTTCCTTTTGGTTCTAAAACATCGATACCTATTCCAATGGCTGCTGCCATAGGCTCCATAATAAGCCATACTTCTTTAGCACCAGCGTGTTCAGCAGAATCTCTAACTGCTCTTTTTTCTACCTCTGTAACTCCTGATGGTATACATACAACCATTCTCCAGGCAGGTGAGAAAAGAGTTCTTTTTCTAGGAATCATTTTAATGAAGCCTCTAATCATTTGTTCAGAGGATTGAAAATCTGCTATTACTCCATCTTTAAGAGGTCTTAGAGTTTCAATATCTTTATGGGCTTTACCATGCATTTGTTGTGCTCTTTTACCAATTGCAATAATCTCTCCAGTTCTTACATTTTTAGCAACTATAGAAGGTTCATCAACAACAACTTTATCATTATGAATAATTAATGTATTTGCAGTTCCTAAGTCAATTGCTATAGCTTCTTGCATGAAGTCAAAAAATCCCATATATTTATTTTTTTAATGTTTAAAGTGTCTTATACTTGTCATTACCATACTTAAATCATTATCATCACAATAGTCTATTGACAAATTATCTTTAATAGATCCTCCAGGCTGAATTACTGATGAAACTCCTGCTTTATTAGCTAGTGCTACACAGTCAGGAAATGGAAAAAAAGCATCAGAAGCCATTACAGATCCAACTAGATTCATATTAAAATTCTTAGCTTTATCAACTGCTTGTTTTAGTGCGTCTACTCTAGATGTTTGCCCAACACCACTTGCTAGAAGTTGTTGGTTGTTTACAAATACAATAGTATTTGATTTGGTATGTTTACAAACTTTTGAGGCAAAAACTAAATTTTCAAGCTCTTCTTGTGAAGGAGCTTTTTTAGTTACCGTTTTCATAATTGAAACATTATCAGTAATTAAATCTTTATCTTGAAATAGAACACCATTTAATATGGTTCTATATTGTGTCTTTGGTAAATTTATATTTTTTTGTTTTAATAATACCCTTTTTGTTTTAATTTTTAATAATTCTAACGCTTCCTTTGAAAAATCTGGAGCAATTAACACTTCATAGAATAGTTGATCAATCTCTTTTGCAGTTTCTATATCAATCTCTCTATTTGTAATTAAGACACCCCCAAATGCAGAAACAGGATCTCCAGCTAGGGCATCTTTAAATGCTATTCTTAAGTTTTCTCTACTGGCAATTCCACATGTGTTATTGTGTTTTAAAATAGCAAATGTTGATTCTTTGAATTCTGAAATTAAATTTACTGCAGAATCTATATCAAGTAGATTATTATATGATAGTTCTTTACCATTTAACTGTTCAAATATTTCATTAATATTTCCGAAAAAGAGTCCTTTTTGATGTGGGTTCTCTCCATATCTTAATTCAATATTTTCCTTTTTACTTTCTTTAAATACAGGTTTATTTTCGCTATTTAAATAATTAAATATTAAAGTATCATAATGTGATGATACATCAAATGCATCTGCAGCATATTTTTTTCGAGTATTCATATTTGAATACGGTCCTTCTTTTTCTAGCATTTCAAATAAATCAGAGTATTGATTTTTTTGTGAAATAACTACAACATCTTTAAAATTTTTTGCAGCAGCTCTTATTAATGAAATTCCTCCAATATCAATTTTTTCAATAATTTCAGAATGACTTTTAGTATTTCTTACGGTATCTTCAAATGGGTATAAATCAACTATTACTAAATCAAATTCTGGAATATTATATTTTTTTAGTTGTTCATTATCTTCTTGATTTTCTCTTCTTGATAAAATGCCTCCAAAAACATTTGGATGTAAAGTTTTTACCCTACCCCCTAATATAGAAGGGTAAGTAGTAAGCTCTTCAATCTTATTTACATTAACATCTAGTTTTTTTATAAAATCTTCAGTACCTCCTGTTGAGTAAATCTCAATGTTAAATTCTGATAGTTTTTTAATTATATTTTTAAGTCCATTTTTATCAAAAACCGAGATTAAGGCATTTTTAATTCTTATTTTATCACTCATTTGTCAATTATCTTATTACTTGCAATTTTACCCAAATCAAGTAGAATTATCAAGTCATTTATACCATAATAAATTCATTGTTGATAACTTGCTAATCTTGTTAAAAGCTTTAAAATTGACTTTTCTTAAATATTTTGATTTAATATATTTTGCAATAAATTTATAGCATCACTAATTTGAAATATATTTTGTTTGCTTAATGAAAGTTTTCCTTTTACTTCTTTAAGTATACAATCTTTAGGATTTTTTCTTAAATAATTAAGTACTTTTTTAAATGATTGAGATTCAAAATATTTAGATTGATTATTTGAAATAAAGTAAGCTCTAATAACATCATTTTTAAGTACAATTCTTTCAAATCCTATTTCTTTTCCTTTCCATCTTAATCTAATTGCTTCAAATAAAATATTAATTTTATTTGGTTTTTTTCCAAACCGATCAACAAGGTTTTTTTCAAAAATTAATAAATTTTCTTCGTCTTGAATGTCATTAAGTTCTTTGTAAAGAGTTAATCTTTCTTCAATGCTAGAAACATAATCATCTGGTATTAGTACTTCTTTATCTGTATCTAGTTGACAATCTTTAACTATAAATTTTTGCTTCTCATCTTTAAATAGGTTTTGAAATTTTTCTTCTTTTAATTCATCTATAGCCTCATTTAATATTCTTTGATACATTTCAAATCCAATTTCATTGATAAATCCACTTTGATCTGCTCCTAATAGATTTCCAGCTCCTCTAATATCTAAATCTCTCATTGCAATTTTAAATCCACTACCTATATTAGAGAATTGTTCCAATGCGTTTAGTCGTTTTCTTGAATCGTCGGAAATTTGATGAGTTGGAGGACTAATAAGATAACAGAAAGCCTTTTTATTACTTCTACCAACTCTACCTCTCATTTGATGAAGATCACTTAAGCCAAAATTTTGAGCATTATTTATTATAATTGTATTCGCATTTGGAATATCAACTCCATTTTCAATTATTGTTGTAGATACTAATATGTCAAAATCTCCTTCCATAAATTCACTCATAAGCTCTTCTATTAAGTTTCCTTCCATTTGACCGTGCCCAATTTTGATTTTAGCATCTGGACATAATCTACTAAGGAAGCCTGCAATTTCTTTAATGTTTTCGATTCTATTATGTACAAAGAAAATTTGGCCATTTCTTGAAATTTCGTATATTATAGCATCTCTAATTATAACTTCATTTAATCCGATAATTTGAGTCTCAATACTTTGTCGATTCGGAGGTGGTGTGTTTATAATAGAAAGATCTCTTGCTCCTAATAGTGAAAACTGTAATGTTCTAGGTATTGGAGTTGCTGTTAATGTTAGTGTGTCTATATTTGACTTAAATGATTTTAGTTTGTCTTTGATATTGACTCCAAATTTCTGTTCTTCATCAATTATTAGAAGACCAAGATCTTTAAAAAACATGTCTTTACCAACTATTCTATGAGTACCTATAATTATATCAATCTTTCCATTCTCTAAATTTTTAATAATTTCTTTTTGTTCTTTCTTAGTTCTAAACCTATTAAGATAATCAATTCTACATGGAAGATTGTTTAATCTTTTTGAAAAAGTTTTAAAATGTTGTAGGGCTAATATTGTTGTTGGAACTAAAATTGCAACTTGTTTATTATCTGCTACGGCCTTAAAAGCTGCTCTTATTGCAACTTCAGTTTTACCAAAGCCTACGTCACCACAAACTAATCTATCCATTGGCATTTCATTTTCCATATCACTTTTAATAGCAATTGTTGCTTTATTTTGATCAGGAGTATCTTCATAAATGAATGAAGATTCAAGTTCATATTGAAGATAAGTATCCGGTGAAAATGAAAATCCTTTTATTTTTTTTCTCTTTGCATATAAAGTAATGAGGTCAAAGGCAATTTGTTTTATTTTATTTTTTGTTTTTTGTTTAGATTTATTCCAGCTAGGTGTTCCAAGTTGATTTATTTTAGGCACACCACCCTCTTTACCAGAGTACTTTGATATTTTATGTAATGCATGAATACTAATGTAGAGTATATCGCCTCCTTTATAAGTTAGTTTAATGACTTCTTGTTTTTTTCTATTATTCTCTATTTTATGTAATCCGCTAAACAGTCCAATTCCGTGATCTATATGAGTTACATAGTCACCAAGCTTGAGATTTGTTAATTGCTTTAATGTTATTATCTGCTTGTCACTAAATTTTGTTTTAGATTTAAATTTATGATGTCGATTAAAAATTTGATGATCAGTAAAAATTTCTATTTTATTATTATGATCAGCGAATCCTTCGTGTATTGATATTTGAATTAGATCAACTTGTGAAATATCAAATTTATCTTCAAAAATATTATGAAACCTGTTTTCTTGTTCTTTAGATGAACAAAGTATTAGATTTTTAATATTATTTAATGTGTTCTCTCTTAATCTCTCTATAAGAAGATCTATGTTTTTGTTAAATGTAATAAGTGGTGAGCAGTTTAATTGAATTGTTTTCTGAGGCTTAAAAAATGGTTTTCCTAGTTCAATAATTTTATGTTCATTTATTTTTTTTATAAAAGATCCTCCGTTAGTAAATAAATTTTCAGGATGAATGTGTTGAGTATTTTCAAGTTCATTAAAATGTTCAACAGATTTTTGGTAATACTTATTTAAGATTGCTTTTGTAAAACTTACATCTTTTATCCAAACTATAGCGTTTTTAGGAAGATATTCAATTAAGCTAACTTGTTTTTCTAAGATTTTTTTTGCTTCGGTGTTAGGTACTATTACGATTTTCTTTTTAATACTTATAGAAAGTTGTGT
>Ga0115000_10003609_pt1 | contig 12933 bp, 10 predicted proteins | sample ArcticOcean_MG_C_6_FD_89690 | JGI IMG/M metagenome (GOLD analysis project Ga0115000, IMG submission 89690) | Marine microbial communities from western Arctic Ocean - ArcticOcean_MG_CB8_128 | ecosystem: Environmental > Aquatic > Marine > Oceanic | place: Arctic Ocean: Canada Basin | collected... | reverse complement strand
GATAATATTATTAGAAGTGTTGCTACAAGAGAACTTAAAAAAGGTAAAAAAAAACTAGTTTGAATCCTATTATTAGATTTATCATAAACAAAAAATTTACTCATAAGCTTAATTTTATATATAGTATTAGAAAACATTTTCTAATTATCCATCTTTAATAACTTAAAATTTCTTTTTATAATAATTGCTACAATTGGAATAGTAATTGATATAATAATAAATGGAAATTTAAGAAAAATAATAGGTTCAATAACGACCGGTAGGATACTTACTTGAAATATTCTTTCTGATGGAATAACTATAAATTGGAAATATTTTTGAAGCACTAATACTATTAATGCAACAAAGCTTCCAAATAAAGACGATATAACTGAAAAATAGATACATATAGTCAAGACTAAGTATTGTGCATATTTATTTTTAAAGCCTAAAAAATATAGTATTCTAAAATCATTTCTTTTTTCTACCATCATATTTGATATAAATGATGAGAGACTATATATTGATAGAACCATTAATAGCCAAGTTATTGTTTTAATAGGGATATCGAAGAAATTTAAAAACTTTAATAAATTACTATTTAAAGAATCCCAATCATTTATACTAAATCTATCTATTAAAAGTTCTTGATCTAAAAAAAAATCTTTTATTGAACTTGTCGATTCAACTAAAAAACCATCACAACCATAATCATCGTATTCATTATAAATCAATTTAGAAAGAGTATCAAAATCTAAAAATACTACAAATTCATCTGATTTTATTCCCGTTTTATATATATTGGATATAATGAAATTTTTGAAAGTTATTTTATCATTTTTATTTTTTACTAATATACTAATAGTATCATTTATGGTTTTATTAATTTTATTAGAAAGGTATTCACCTATAATTATGGTGTTTTTATCTATATAATTATTATTATGAATTAAATAATTTTGATTAAATTTTTTATTTAAAAATAAGTTATTTTGTATCCCACGTGCATACACTCCTTCCCTTTGTGAATATTTTTTACTTTCAGTAAAGTGATTTATATATATTATTGCATTGGACTCAATATATGGTGAATAACTTATTTTTTTGGAATAAATATTTAATGTACTATCAATTTTAATCATATTATTTTTAGATATAAATGAACTATAATTGTCAGTTATCTTGTAATCTAAATTGAAAGCTTTATATTTATTAATTACATCAGCTTTATATGCCTTCGTAACTGATTCTGTAAGGATTAGTGAAAAAATACTGAAAGAAATTAAAAAAAAAGAAACATAAAAATTAAAAATAAATATTTTTTGTTTTGATTTAAACTTCGTAAAAATATTAAAAAGAAATAGTAATAAAAACATTACTTATTTCTAAGCGATGGAAACAAAATTACATCTTTAATAGACTCCTGTTCTAATAAAAGCATAATAAGCCGATCTATACCAATACCTATACCACCTGTAGGTGGCATACCTACTTCTATAGCTTCAATAAAATCATTATCCATTACATGAGCCTCTTCATCTCCAGATTCTTTGAATTTTAACTGTTGCTCAAATCTTATTTTTTGATCTACTGGGTCATTTAGTTCTGAAAAAGCATTAGCAAATTCCATCCCTCCTATAAATAATTCAAATCTTTCTGCTAACTTAGTATTAGTTCTATGTACTTTAGCTAAAGGTGAAATGGATTTTGGATAATCAAAAACAAACGTTGGTTGAATTAGGCTAGGTTCAATCATAAGTGAAAATAATTTATCAAATAATTGACCGTAATTCATTTTCTTATCTACATCTATTTTATGTTTCTTACAGTAGTTAAACAAAGTTTTGTCATCCATCTCTAAAATCTCAATATTTAATTTACTCTTAATTAAATCACTCATCGAAATTTTAGAAAAAGATTTATTTAAATTAATTTTATTTTTCATAAATGTTACTTCATTAATATCTAAGCTTATAGCTATTTCTTTAATTAAAGATTCTGATAATATCATCATATCATTTACATCTGAATAAGACTCATATAGCTCTAACATTGTAAATTCAGGATTATGTGTTCTATCAATCCCTTCATTTCTAAAATTCTTTCCTATCTCGAAAATTTTTTCGTATCCACCAACAAGTAATCTTTTTAAATATAATTCTTCTGCAATTCTTAAATAAAAATCTTGTCCTAGACTATTATGTTCTGTTATGAAAGGTCTCGCACTTGCTCCTCCATGTAAATTCTGTAATACTGGCGTTTCAACTTCCATAAAACCTTTTTTATTTAGTATTTCTCTAATTTTAAAAATTATCTTTGACCTCTTCTTAAAAACAATCTTATTTTTAGGATTAACAATTAAATCTAAATGTCTATGTCTATATCTATTTTCTTTATCTTCAAATGCAAAAAAAGATTTTCCATCTTTTTCTTTTATGTTTGGAAGAGGACGAATACTTTTAGATAATAACTTAAAGTTAGAAACTTTTAAAGAAAGTTGATTTGTTTTTGTTCTAAACAGCAAACCGCTAACACCTATAATATCTCCAATATCAATATTTTTAATTACTTTTTCGTATATATCTAATCCTATATTTTTATTTTTTACATATAATTGAATTTTATCACATTCATCTTGTATATTCATAAAACATGCTTTACCCATATTTCTTAGCGAAACAATTCTTCCTGCTATTGATAACTTTTTTTCTGACATTTTAGTTTCATTTTCAAGAATCTCAGATATAGTATTTTCTTTTAAAAATTTATAAGGATAGGGGTTTATGTTATTTTCAAATAAAATTTCTCTTTTCTTAATTCTAAAGTCAATTATTTGATTTAAACTTTTTTGTTCATTATTATCCAATTTAATCTCCAATTTTTTTTAATAAATAATGTTTTATAAAGCTATTAATATTACCATCCATTACTGAGCTTACATTACTTGTCTCATGTTTTGTTCTATGATCTTTAATAAGATTGTACGGATGAAAGATATAGGACCTAATTTGACTGCCCCAAGAAATATCTTTTTTATTTTCATTTGTTTTGCTTAAATCCTTATCAATTTCATCTAATCTCTTCTTATACAGTTTGCTCTTTAACAATTTTAGAGCAGTATTTTTATTTTTTAGTTGACTTCTTTGATTTTGACATTGCACAGCAATTCCTGATTCTATATGAGTTATCCTTACAGCAGAATCTGTTTTATTTACATGTTGCCCTCCCGCACCACTTGCTCTATATGTATCCACTCTAATTTCGCTTTCATTAATAGAGATCTCTATATCATTGTCAATAATTGGATAAACAAAAATTGATGCAAAAGATGTGTGTCTTCTTGAATTACTATCAAAAGGGGAAATCCTTATTAATCTATGAACTCCCATTTCAGATTTAAGTAAACCATATGCGTATTGACCTTTAATCTCAATAACAACATCTTTTAAACCTGATTCATCCCCTGGTTGATATTCTAATGTCTTCACAGAGAATAATTTACTATCAGACCACTTAGAGTACATTCTTAGTAGCATACTAGCCCAATCCTGTGAATCAACACCACCAGCACCTGGATGAATTTGCACAATAGCATCCCTATAGTCATCTTTTTCATTCAATGTTTCTTTAATCTCTAAATCATCCATATAAACAGAAAAATCTTTAATTATGTTTATTGTTTCTAAATCAATTTTTTCATTAATTTGACTTAATTCAGAAGACAATAATAAATCTTCATACTTAGAATAAATTTTTTTATAAAAATTTAAATCGTATTCTAATTTAGATATTTTCTTTAATATTACAGCTGCTTCTGTCTTATTATTCCAAAAATTCTCATCAATTGTTGTTTCTTTTAATTTGTTAATTTCTTTTTTAATTTTATCTATATTTAAATAGTTTGAAATTTCTAAATATCTTTTTGATAGTGATTGATACTGTTCTTTAAATTCTAAAAATTCCATAAATATTTTTATCTATTCCTTAGAAGTCTATCTATTAAAGAAAATACTTCAATTGATTCGTTAATATCATGTACCCTTAAAATATCAGCTCCATTATTTATTGCAATTGATCCAAAAGCTAAACTAGAAGTTAATCTATCTGATGGATTATTGTTGTTGAAAGATAAAAAAGATTTTCTAGATAATCCAATTAAAATAGGAAAACCTAGGGCTTTAATGTCTGAAATATTTCTTATAATTTCATTATTATGCTTAATTGTTTTTCCAAAACCAATCCCTGGATCAATAATAATCTGCTTTTCATTAATACCAGCTTTAATAGCTTTATTTATTCTTTTATCAAAAAATAATGATAATTCATCTATAATTTTAGAATACCTTGGCTTATCTTGCATATTGTGTGGCCTATTTTGCATATGCATTAATATAATAGGCACATTATACTCTGCTGTTAAACTTAATAATGATGAGTTTTCGCCCCCACTAATATCATTAATCATATTAAATCCATGTTCTAATGCATACTTTGCAATAGTTGGCTTATATGTATCTATCGAATAATATTTGTTATCAGAAAAGGGTATGTTAATAATTTTTTTTAAACGATTTAACTCTTCTAATTCTGTAATTTTTAATGAACCTGGTTTTGAAGTTTCACAACCTATATCAATTATTTCAACTTTTTCTAAAAGCTTTAACCTATTAATTAGAGTATTATTGTCATTATATGTGCCACCATCAAAAAATGAATCAGGGGTTAAATTTAAAATACCCATAATTAAAGTTTTGGACTGATTATTCAAAAAGTCTTTGAAATACATTTTTTTATACTTTTATCAGTTTAAGATGTTCTTCTGGTGCGCTTTTTAGCTGGTTTATCTTTAATTATAGCATCATCTTCAGGAAGAAGATTTTCACCATTCATAATCTTTGCTAATTGAGAAGCATCAATTGTTTCATAAACCAGTAATGCCTTAGCTAAATTATGAAGCTCTTTTTCTTTTTCTTTTAATAAATTATCTGCATTTTTTTCTGCATTAAAAATAAAATTTTTAATTTCTTCATCTATTTCTCTACTAATTTCTTCTCCATGCTTTTTAGAATTACTGCTCTGGGTATACATATCTCCTTCAGTAGAACTAAATGTAATAGGACCAATTTTATCACTCATACCCCATTCTGAAATCATTTTTCTAGAAATGTTTGTAGCCACCTCTATATCATTCCCTGCACCAGAACTAGTATCTTTAAAAATCATTTTTTCTGCTGATCTTCCACCCATAAGAATATCTAATTTTGCTAATAAATACTTTTTCGAATAATTATGCATGTCATGCTTTGGCAGTTGTGCAGTTAACCCTAATGCCATACCTCTGGGTATAATAGTTATTTTATGTACAGGATCAGCATTTTCAGTAAAAAATGCTACTAACGCGTGTCCTGCTTCATGGTAAGCAGTTATTTCTTTTTCATTCTCTGTTAGTATCATACTTTTTCTCTCTACACCCATCATAACTTTATCTTTCGCTTCTTCAAATTCAAGCATAGAAACTTTCTTTTTATCTTTTCTTGCTGTTAACAAAGCAGCTTCATTTGCTAAATTTTCTAAGTCAGCCCCTACCAATCCAGGAGTTCCTTTAGCAATAGTTAATAGATTTACATCTTTATGAAGAGGAATTTTTTTTGTATGGATTTTAAGGATAGCTTCTCTTCCATCTACTGTTGGACTATCAACTACTATTTGTCTATCAAATCGTCCAGGCCTCAATAGAGCTTTATCTAAGACATCAGGCCTGTTTGTTGCTGCTAATAAAATAACGTGATCTCTATTGTCAAAACCATCCATCTCCACTAAAATTTGGTTTAAAGTTTGTTCTCTCTCATCGTGCCCGCCTCCCATACCAGAACCTCTATGCCGACCAACAGCATCAATTTCATCAACAAAAATAATACTTGGAGCAAACTTCTTTGCTTGATCGAACAAATCTCGAACTCTGCTAGCACCAACACCTACAAACATTTCTACAAATTCTGCTCCACTAATAGTAAAAAAAGGAACATTAGCTTCTCCAGACACGGCTCTAGCTAATAAAGTTTTACCAGTCCCTGGTGAACCTAGCAGTAAGGCACCTCTAGGAATTTTCGCTCCTAAAGCATGGTATTTGGCAGGACTTTTTAAGAACTGAACAATTTCTTTCAATTCTGTTTTAGCTTCTTCGCAACCAGCAACATCATTAAAAGTTGTTTTTAATTTTTCAGGACTTACCATTTTAGCTTTACTTTTAATAAAGTTAAAAATTCCTCCTTGACCGCCGCCTCCGCCTTGCATACGTTTCATCATATAAAACCAGAAGAAAATTATTAAAACCCAAGGTGCTATATTAAATATAACATCTATTAATCCAACTCCTCCCTTTCCATCAATTTTTATTTTAGAGACATTAAATTTCAGCCAATCTGATTCCTCAGCTTTTCTTAATCCAGTAAAAAATTTATTAAGTCCACTTTTATCATCATTTAAAATAAATGTTACTTTATCGTCTTGACTATACTGAATTTGAAAAATTTCTTTATTTTCAAGATATTTTCTATATTCATTGTATGTAACTTCTTTTTGAGATAATGAATTAGGCATCAATTGCACTAGGTAGAAAGAACCTATAACAATTAGTACCCATATTATTACATTGTTGCCTATTTTAAATTTTATTTTTTTATTTTTCTTATTATCTTTATTATTCATAGCCGCCTAATTTATTAATTATTTTAATCTTCTGCTAAGCAATATATATCTTTTAATCCACGAAATTTAAAATTATAATCCATACCATACCCAATAACAAATAAATCATCTACAATAAAAGCATGCCAATTAATTTTAATATTATATTTATACTTACATTTTTTAAATAGTAATGTAAAAATCTTTATATCTTTAGCTCCCATTTTATTTATTTTTTTATACAAATAATTAAGGGTTGTTCCGCTGTCAACTATATCTTCTATAATTAAAACATGTTTATTTTTTAAATTAGCATTAATCTCTTTTATTATTTCTATAGAACCAGATGTTTCCATGCCACCTTTATAAGATGATAATTCAATATAATCTAATTTATAGTCACATTTAAAATGTCTTAATAACTCGGACAAAACAACTACAGAACCATTCAAAACACATATTATTACTAAATCTTTTGATTTATAATAATTGTTTAAGGACTCTACTAGTTTTAATATCTTTTTATGTATTACTTCATTTGGAATATATTTTTTAAATTTCTTGCCATTATAATTAATCATAGAATAGAATTCCAATTTAAAATTATATAAGGGCCATTTTTAGATTCCATATTTTTTGAGTAAAACTTAGGAATCCATACTATTTCATCTGAAATTTTTACTATTGGACAATTATGTTTTTCAAAAAAAGATAACTTATTATTAATAAAAACATCACTAACTTTTAAAGTATTTTTCTGGTTTGAAATATATTTATCTCCATCCTTCCAAAAATCTATTTTTAACTTATCTACATTATCAATAGATACACTAATACCATTTTTATTTTTAAAAAATAAATTATTATCAGATACAGATATGGACATTATACCTGTTCTTAGAATATAATTACCTAATATATTTTTATGATTTAATATTATTTTATTATTAAATATCTTGAATATATATATTTTCTCGCTTGTTTGAGAAATAAATATATTTTCAGGTAAATCAAATAGATTTCCTTGGTTTTTTGAATTTAAAAAAAGTGCTAAATTTTTCCAATATTTAGATGACAATCTTTCATTAAAAGAAAAGTTTTTAGATAAAACTTTTTTTAAAAAAATAACTATAAAATCAAAATTTTTATCCATTAATTCTTTTTTATTAATAATCAAGAAATCATTACTTTTAGAAAAATAAATTAATTTAGAGTAGAACTGATTTATATCATGTTTTATTTTTTGCATTTTTTCTTTGTTTTTTTTACTAATATTTAAATATTTTTTTCTAAACTGGTTATTATTAATTTCATTTCTAATCTCATTTCTAATCTCATTTCTAAAAAATCTAGTATCTTTATTAGTAGGGTCATCATAATAAAATAATCTGTTTTTTATAATATATTTACTAATATCATTTTTTGAAACATTAATTAATGGCCTCAATAAAAGAATATTTTTATCGTTTTCAATGATATGCTTTTTATCTCTTATTCCTATATTTGAAACCCAAGAACTTTTATTTTTTAAACTCATATAGACTGTTTCAATTTGATCATCTTCATGATGGCCTGTTAAGGCATAAGTTATATTATTATTTTTACATACATCATTAAGTTCTTGGTATCTATATTCTCTTGCCTTTGACTCAATATTTCTATTTTTAAAAAGTTTTAATGAATCAATTTCCTTGTAAAATAATTTAATTTTATTTTTCTTAGATACATCTTTACAGTAATTAAACATCTTTTTTGAGTTATTATGCATATTATAATTAATATGAAATATCTGAAAATCAAAATTATAAACTTCTTTAAGATTTAGCATTATATCTAATAAAGCTATACTATCTTTTCCACCTGATAAAGCAAGAATAAACGATTGATTATTTAGTGTTTCTATAGATAATAATTTACATATTTTATTGTAAACAATACCTCTAATAGTTAAACCTCATTAAAGAAAAATGGTTTTAGACATTGAATTTTATCTTCATATGAATTTGGATAGAGAAACCATTCTGTTATTGCTAATGAACTGAGCAATGAATTCCCATCCTGAGGCGTAAAGCAGTATCCTAATATTTCATTACCATTTCTAACTGATAAAGAGGGTTTAGCTACAACTGTCTGATTTAAAATTCTTCCATAATGCCCATAATCTCTACCAAAAGAAAATATTTCATTTGAATTCATTTTATTAGTAATAGCTATCCTATCATTAGATTCTAATTTTGCTAACACTTCATCTAAATTTGTTTTTTTCTGTACTTTTAAATGAAAATATAAAATATGCATATATTGAGTATTAATCTTCATTGCTGAAGAAAATAAATCAAGTTTATAGCCTAATGTGCTAAATAAAGAAGCAGCATCTCGCGCATGATGAGTTCCATATTGGGAATCTTTATGAGAACCAACTTGAGGAGATGGAATATAATTTCTAACTTGGCTTACATCATTTGCTCTTCTTATTAAATTAAATCTTCCATCAACTAGATTGTCATCACCTTCACTTAATGCTAATGCGTCAGTTATAACCGATAAATTATGTGTATTACATGAAACAACTTGAATAAATTTATCCTTCCCTGGAACTAAAGAATTATCATTTATTCCTCTTGCATACATTTTACCAAAACCATATTCTGAACCTTGAGCAACAAACCCCAAAGTATTATGCATATATTTTTCGTAATATTTTATTTTATTTTCATGTCCAAAGCCCGATGGTGTGCAATCTATTATTACAGAGGCTCTTTCAATAGCTTCTTCAGTATGAAATTCTGGCTTTAATCCTAATTCGTGAAAACCTTCAAATTTTTCTTTATTTGTACTTAATCTTGCTCCTCTTTTTAATAGATTTGTTACTTTAGATCTATCCAATAATAAAGGGGTATTTTTATGGAAAGTAATCTCATCAATACCTAAATCTTCTTTAAAATCACATAATAAACCTATTAAAGGCTCACCTATAGTTCCTGTTCCTATTACGTGCACAATCTTTCTTGCCATAAGTTCTACTCCTCTATAGAATAATCTACATCATTAATTAAATATAATTTTAGTTTTTCGAAACCACCTTTTTCATATATTTTATTTTGCTGATCACCTTCTGTACCATTCTTTAAAATATTATTAACTTGATTTATAACATTACTATCACCAAAAAAATTAAGTGACTCTTCGCAATAATTACACATTTTTTCTATAAATTCTTTCATAGTTAAATTCTGATTTAAAACTTCATCATAAATTAATGAATCAAAATTAAATCTAGTAGCTTTCCATAAGGAATCATTTAAATATTCTAATGATAAATTTTCAATTATTGTATTATTTTTATACTCTTGATATGCAGTATGTACTATAGCTCTACTTAAGGCAGCAATCATTCCAACATTTTTTAAGGACCTTTGAGCATCACATATTCTAAACTCTAAGGTTTTATAATCTAAATGTGGTCTGATTTTCCACCATATATGTCTATGTTTTTCAATTGAATTAATCTCTAATAACTTATTTGTATAATTGATATAATTATTTAATGATAAAAATTTTTCTGGAATATTTGTTCTTGGAAAAGAACTAAACTGCATGGTTCTTGAGGATTTCATGCCAGTGTTAACTTTAGAAAAAAATGGTGAATTCGCTGAAATAGCCAATAGTGGAGCAACCCATCTTCTTACACTATTCATAATAGTTGTAACATTTGTAAAATCAGGTATATTTATATGAACATGAGTGGAAAAAGTCATGTTTCGTTGTGCATAATAATTTAATTGGTTTTGCACCCAGGAATAAGATTCATTATTTATGAATGTTTGTTTTAGTGGATCTGCTGTAGGATGTGTTCCACTAATTCCTAAGGTAAAGTCTTTTGACTTACCTAGCTTTCCTAAGTTTGTCCTTAATATTGATAATTCATTTATGGCATCTCTAATATTTAAATGGACCGAAGTATTAGCCTCAATCTCAGATTCTAGTAATTCGTATGAATATCTTTCATTTTTATTAAAATGATTCATAATAATAGATGCTTTATTTGTTAAATCTCCAGTTTTTGGATTACAGAGCATGTATTCTTCTTCAATGCCAACAGAATAGTCTTTGATTAGTTTTGAATTCATTTTAAAAAAATACCTTTTCATTCCATTCACCATATACAGATTTCATACTATTTACAATCTCTTCTAACGTTGCGTACGACTCAACAGCAGAAATTATATAAGTCACAACATTATCGCCAGATATACAAGCATTTTTTACTTGATTTAATTTTTCTTTAACCATGTTATTATCTCTCTTTGCCTTAATCATACTTAACCTTGCATTCTGCTCACTTTCAACTTCTTTTCTAATCTCAAGGATAGGAATATCAATCTCTTCATTTTCTTTTATAAAATCTGTCATACCAACAATTAATCGTTCTTTATTTTCTATCTTATTTTGGTAATCAGAAGATGCATCAGAAATTTCTTTTTGAAGAAAACCCGTTTCTATACATTCAATAACACCTCCAAGTTTATCAATTTTATCAAAGTAGTCGTACGCGTCTTTCTCTATAGAATCTGTTAATTCTTCAACATACCAAGACCCTCCTAGTGGATCCACAACATTTGTAACTCCAGTTTCATAAGCGATTAATTGCTGTGTTCTAAGTGCAATTTCAGCAGCTTTTTCAGAAGGAAGTGCTAATGTTTCGTCCATAGAGTTTGTGTGTAGTGATTGTGTCCCCCCTAATACAGCGGCCATTGCTTGAAATGAAGTTCTAGCAATATTAATTTCGGGTTGCTGAGCAGTTAAGGAAAACCCTGCTGTCTGCGTATGAAATCTTAACATTAATGATTTAGGATTTTTTGCTTTATACTTATTTTTTAAAAAATTTGACCAAATTCTTCTCGCTGCCCTATATTTAGCTATTTCTTCAAAAAAATCTAAATGAGAATTGAAGAAAAATGATAAACGTGGCGCAAAATCATCTATATCTAAACCTGCATCCAATGCATTATCAATATATGTAAATCCATTAGCTAAAGTAAATGCAAGCTCTTGTGAAGCAGTAGAGCCCGCTTCTCTAATATGATAACCTGATATAGATATAGTATTATATTGAGGCATCTCTTCATTACAATAAGATATCATATCTGTAATAACTTTTACAGATTCTTTTGGAGGAAAAATCCATTCTTTTTGAGCTATATATTCTTTCAATATATCATTTTGTAAAGTTCCTCTTAATTTACTTATATCTATGCCTTGTTTTTTAGCAACAGCTACATACATAGCAAAGATAATAATAGCTGGACCATTAATTGTCATTGAAACACTAACTTTTGAAAGATCAATACCATCAAATAATATTTCCATATCTTCGATATTTGATATTGATACTCCACAGTGACCAACTTCACCAATAGAAAATTCATGATCAGGGTCATATCCCATAAGCGTTGGCATATCAAACGCTACAGATAAGCCGTTTTGACCGTTTTTTAATAAAAATTTAAATCTCTGATTAGTTTCTTGAGGACTACCAAATCCTGCAAACTGTCTCATGGTCCACAATTTTCCTCGATATAAATTTGCATGAACACCTCTTGTATATGGGTATTGACCTGGAAAGCCTAGTTTATCTATATAATCATTATCTATATTTTTTGGGTAGTATAATAAATGATTTTTTTTACCTGATACAGTATCAAAAGAATAATTTCTTTCATTACTTTTGTTAATTTCTTTTTCCCATTTTTTTTTATTTTCGGAAAAATTTTTATTCATCAATTAACCCTCATAATATTCATTAATAGTTTTTAAAATTGTTTGTTTGTTTAAGCCTACCATATCTAATAATTGAGGTCTTGTCGCATGCTCAATAAATTCATCTTTTATTCCTAATTTCGTAATACTTATATCAAGTCTATTATTATTTATATAATCAATAATAGTACTTCCAAATCCTCCGCTAACAATTCCTTCTTCCATAGTGATAATTAAATCATGTTTACTAATTATTTCGTCAATCATATGAGTGTCTATAGGTTTTATAAATCTACAATTAATAACTGTTGGTTTAAAAGAAAATTTTTCTTCAATATCAATTATAGAATTCTTTGCTAATTCTACCATAGGGCCAATTGCTAAAATTGCTACTTTTGATCCTTTACGAATATATTCCCATTTCCCTATATCAATAATTTCTTCTTTATTACTCTTATTATAAACTAAAGAAGATGTTTTAGGATATCTTATACAAAAAGGTACATT
>Ga0115000_10003608_pt1 | contig 12937 bp, 9 predicted proteins | sample ArcticOcean_MG_C_6_FD_89690 | JGI IMG/M metagenome (GOLD analysis project Ga0115000, IMG submission 89690) | Marine microbial communities from western Arctic Ocean - ArcticOcean_MG_CB8_128 | ecosystem: Environmental > Aquatic > Marine > Oceanic | place: Arctic Ocean: Canada Basin | collected... | reverse complement strand
GATTCTGCAAACCACACGACGAATCAATCTTTGCCTACATCGAAAAAGACATTTTCAGCACGACATACAATCGTACTTTTTGCTCGGTTACAGAGGACTCTGTCGCGAAATCTACACCAAGTCATCCTCTGTTGAATTGGGTAACAACCCTCTATCCAAAAGACTCAAAGAGCTGGCAGCCAAAGAACTATATTCCCACAAAAAAGAGCACGACCGAATCCTTCTGTCGAAAAGATATGATGATGTACGTTCTCTCGTCATAACTCTCGATCAAATCCCTCCCGTCATGACATCGTTTTCGATATACCCCGACATTGATTTTAGCGACAAAATCATTCAAGATCTCGAATTAGCAAATGGATTAGAATTAGATAAAATCAAAGTGAAAGAAGCATCAGATGACGAAATCGAAATCGATGAAAAATTCAAAAAAATAATGTTGAAATTCAATTCTGAATTCTTCAGAATTCCAGATGTCATCAATTGTAATTCTTTTCACGATGGGGAAGTAGGTAAAATCGCATTCACGTGGTTAAAATCTAGCGAAAACTCGTGCATTCCTTTTATCGATGGCCTCCAAAACATTTCCCAAACGGACCTCCCAGCATACTTGCTTCAATTCTTTTTTGGATATTCCGAAAATTGCTTCATAGACCCGAATTGGTGGGAAGCACTTTTACCAAAGCAACGGACACTCATCGAAAATCACCACAATGAGTGCGTAAAAAGCACAAAGCCTAACTACTCGTTCTTTCCCGACTGGGCAAACATCCCTCATCCTAACATCGTTAAAACAGAGTCGATCAAGTGGTAAAAACCCAAACGAACTAACTTTTAAAACGAGTCATCTTCATTCGTGACAATTCGTGACATTAGTGGGCAAAAAAACCTCAATCGAACCAAGCTTTGGAGATCATCTCAAAATTAGCTTTAAATCAAAGGCGCTTTGCGTACGGTATAGAACTGTGACGTTTCTTAAATCAATTACGCTTCTGCTGGTTGTAGCCATCGCTAACCCGATGTGTTGCTGCTTGGCTTTTGGCGAAATGGATTTGGAGACTTCTGCCTCCACTGTCACCGACGCGCATGCGTGCTGTCACTTGGACGACCAGATGGACCCCGAAAACGGGCAACATTCTCAAGATTCAGGCGATTGCTACCACGAGGATTCTAACCTCTTGAAGATCAACGACACAGGTCCCGATATTCTCTCGGATCTCGCCGATCCTTTAGGTCAAAATTACGTCTACCTCGCCATTTTCAACAGTCACGAATCCTCTATTTCAAGACTGTATCAAATGGGTGACTATCACTCGTTCGACACGCTCTCTCCAGGCTCCCGCACCTCGCGGACCTACTGCGTCTTTCTCCTTTGATTCGCGGACTCAGAGCGCTCAAACAGCCGCTTCAAGGACACTATTACACCGATATAATCGGTATCGCTACGTCCTCAATGCAGCCTGTTTCCGGCATTTTGCCCGATAAATAGCGCTCTGACTAAGAAACTGTTAGTAAGTCAAAATTAGCTCTGACTCTAAGCTGTAGGAGCGGGTTTATCCCGCGATTCCTTTTTCTCTCGAGGATAAATCGATTCAATCGCGGGGTAAACCCGGTCCTACACTTACTAAACAATTTCTCAAATTGAAACCGCTGTAGCCCGCAGTCCCGATCCATCTACTGGATCGTTTTTCAAATCGAAACGCATGACCTACTCGGTCTCACTTCGTTCACACGAATCATGAACTTTTTCATACATCGCATTTTTCACGCTAGCTTCGCCATTCTCGCCGTTTCTTCGATCACCGAATACACATTCGCAGATCAGTCGGATACCGATAGCCCGAAATCAATTCCCATTGAGCTTTCCTCAAAGAATATCGTCGGCCCGCTGATCTCCGAAGCCTTGGAAAACAATCCTGGACTACGGGCCTTCGATCTACGCTACCAAGCTGCTCGCGAATCCATCACGAGCGCCAGGGCTCTCCCAAATCCAAAAGTTCAGCTCACTCACTTCGTCGAGTCCATTCAGACACGAACCGGGCCACAGCGCCAAGCAATCCAACTACAACAACCTCTTCCCTGGCACGGAAGCCGAGCGAGACGACAGGAAGCCGCGCAAGCTCAAGCCGAATCTCTTTGGCACGCCTATGCCTCCCAGCAGTTCATTCTTTTAGACAGCATTGCCGAAAAAACACTCGAAGTCGCCTACCTCGACAAATCTATCAATCAGCTCGAATCCAACACGCAACTACTGGCTCAATTGGAAACGATCGCCGAAGAACGTATCCGCTCTGGAGGCAATCTCAACGATCACCTTCGCCTCCAAATTGAAACTCAACGTTTTGCCGATCAAATCGAGCGACTCAAAACGCGGCGCAAAACAATCAGTGCCGAGCTCGATGCGCTTCTCGGCCGAAAGTCTATTTCACAAATCCCGGAAATCGAGTGGGCCGCCCCCGCTAAGGTATCCGCTGATCTCAATCAATTGTATGCATCCTCCACTGAGCGGAATCCTCAAATCGCAATCCTCCGCTCGCTTCTATCAAACCAAGAAGCGCGAGAACGTTTAGCGGAATTCGATAGCAAGCCCGAGGTAACTCTCGGTCTGAATTACATGAGAACCGGCGATGCCATCAACCGCGCCCTCGAAGGCAGCGGCAAAGATCCATGGGCTCTCATGGTGGGCATTTCACTACCCGTCTGGGGCAAAGCCAATCGCTCCATTCAGATCGCGGCTTCACTTCAAAGCGATGCCCTTTTCGCTCAAATCGAAGACAAAGAGCTTCACCTACGAGCTGACGTTCACCGCTGGATCGCAAAACTCGAGGACTCGCAATCACGGATCGAACGCTACGAAAACAAACTGATCCCCCTCGCCCGACAATCCCGAGAAATCACCAAATCCAACTATAGAACCAACAGGACAAGTATCTCCGACGTCATCGACAGCGAACGCATTGTCATCGAATTGGAAACACAGTACTGGCGAGCGGCGGCCGACGCCTGGATCGCTCGATGGAAACTAGCAACCCTTTCTGGAGGCCTCTGGCTCAACTAATATGAAACCACTATTCAAATACCCTTCCAAGCGCTTGAGCATACTCGCTTTCAGCATCGTCGCCCTTGCGACCATTGGCTGCCAGCAACGCTCCAACGAAAGCGATGATCACACCCAGCACAATCACCAACAGCACGGAGCATCCGCTTCCGCCGATTCTGCATCGAAGCCCGACACGAAATACCAGTGTTCGATGCATCCGAACATCGTGGCGGACCAAGCAGGAAAATGCCCCATCTGCGGAATGGACCTTCAACCGGTCAAACCGATAGCCCTTACCAATGTTCCCGGTAGATCCGCAGTAAGCCTGACCGACAGACAGCGCCAGTTGATCAATCTTCGCACGACTGAAGTGGAACGTATCCGCGCGATAAAGACATTCAGTGTCCCTGGAGTCATCCAGCACGACCATTCGAAAGTCTACACCATATCCGCATGGACCTCCGGCCGCATCGAAGAGCTGATCGTTAACCAAGAAGAAACCGAAGTTCATAAAGGCGACCCACTCTATCACATATATAGCCCAACCATCTACGCAGCGCTCCAAGACTACGCTAACCTTACAAGAGGTTCAGTACAGAATCAGGCCCTTATCGAATCTGCCCGTTTTCGCCTTCTCCAACTAGGATTGCTAGACGACCAAATCGACGCCCTAAAAGGCGAGACAGACATTCCCAGAACGATTGAGATTCGCTCCCAAGCGAATGGTCTCGTTATGATGAAAAAGATAAATCAGGGCCAATATATAAAAGAAGGCGACTCTCTCTACACCCTCGTTGATCTATCCGAGCTATGGCTCATCGTCGATATCTACGAATCCGATCTTACTCACCTCGCGACAGGGCAACGTGTCACCGCCTCAACACCTGCAGTTCCCAATGAACAGTTCACCGGATCGATCACTCTCATAAATCACCACGTCGATCCTCAAACGAGAACCGCAAAAGCCCGTGTCGTTTTTGACGGCACTGAAACATCAACCCAGTCAGTAAGCAATCCACACGGACACCGGCTGCTGCCAGATATGTGGATGACTGCCCGCATCGAGAAGGACCTCGGCGAACAACTCGTCATTCCTCGCGAAGCTCTATTCGACACCGGAAATCGTCAGTACGTCTTTGTCGAAGAAGAGCCAGGACGATACACTCCACAAGGAGTAAACATTGGCGCCGAAATCCAAAACCACATCATCATCAACTCGGGACTCGAAGCCGGAGACCGCGTTGTTTTCGACGGAGTATTCCTGCTCGATAGCGAAAGCCTCCTCAGAGCATCTGCCAGCGGCGACACCCGCGACTCGGCTAGTCGAGAAGCGTCACCGCAAGCGCACGTTCATGGCCTGCCTTTTTCCGCTCAAGAATCGCTCGATCTATTTTGGAAAACCTATTTCGAAATCAGAGACTCGCTAACAGCCGATCGTATCGACTCGCTTTCGACTCAAATCGATTCTCTTCAACAGAACATCGATTCCCTAAAGGACGCCCAACATTTGCCCGCAACCGGAAAATCATTGTATCTGAAAACCCTGGACAGTTTTTCCCAACAGCTATCTCACCCCCATTCGACCGTCAAAGAGGCTCGCATTCTCTTTGGCCACTTAAGCCAAGCGATCATCACTTGGGCTCAGGCAACGCCAGAAGCCATACCATCCGATCTTCACATTGCGAGCTGCCCGATGTGGACCTCCTCGCCAGCCCAATGGATTCAGACGGAAACGACAATCGAGAATCCTTTCATGGGAAGCGCCATGCTCCAGTGCGGAGCGATCGAAGAAACCCTCAACGCCCTTAAACGATAATGATCAATCGAATCATCGAATGGTGTATCGGTCATCGGTTCCTAGTCATCATCATCGCCTTAATGGGCGCCTTTGCAGGGTTATTCAGCCTGCGAAATATAAAACTAGACGCCATCCCCGATCTATCGGATGTTCAAGTGGTCGTCTTTTCCGAATGGCCCGGACGCGCCCCAACCCTAGTTGAAGACCAAATAACCTACCCAATCGTCAGCGCCCTCGCCGCTGGTCCAAAGGTACGCTACGCCAGGGGCCAGAGCTATTTCGGCCTCTCATTCGTCAACGTCGTCTTCGAAGACGGCACCGACATGTATTGGGCTCGGTCGCGCGTTCTTGAATACCTAAACCAAGCGACCTCGAATCTCCCCGAAGGAGTAAACCCAACACTTGGTCCCGATGCGACCGGCGTTGGCTGGGTTTTTCAATACGCCCTAGTCGACCGAACTGGAAAGCAAAGTCTCGCTGACTTGAGAACTTACCAAGACTGGACCCTCCGCACCTATTTGCAAAACACTCCGGGCGTCGCAGCGGCGGCCTCCATCGGCGGTTACGTCGACCAGTATCACATACTGCTCGATCCGAATAAACTGAGGATTCACGGTATCGCGGCAAACGACGTTATCCGAGCCGTCCGAGCGTCGAATAACGATGTCGGCGGCCGTCTCATCGAATTTGGCGAAACCGAGTATATGGTTCGAGGTTTGGGCTACATCGAAAACCTGGAAGATATAGAAGTGATTTCTATCCAAGTAAAAGGTGACGGCGTCCCACTCCTTCTCAGAGACATCGCCGATATCAGACGAGGTCCCGATATACGCAGAGGTCTTCTTGAAGTCGATGGCGAAGGCGAAGCCGTCGGCGGCATTGTAGTCATGCGCTATGGAGAAAACGCCCTGACAACGATCAACGCCGTAAAAGCGAAACTTGAAGCGATCAAGCCATCTCTACCAGAAGGAGTCGAAATCGTCGTCGGATACGATCGTTCCGACCTAATTCTTCGAGCCATCGACAATCTCAAAGAAACGCTTTTCGAGGAAATGGCTATCGTGAGTGTCGTCATATTCGTTTTCTTGCTACGCCTGCGAAGCGCTCTCATCGCCATCATTGTTCTTCCACTCGGCGTTTTGCTTTCGTTCATACCGATGCAACTATTGGGCATTTCGTCTAACATTATGTCTCTCGGCGGAATCGCGATCGCGATCGGGGCCATGGTAGACGCTTCTATCGTTTTCATAGAAAACGCCCACAAATGGCTCAGGCGATGGGAAGACGCAAAAACAAACAAGGACTCAAGAGACGGCGATCTCGCGACCCTAACGCGCCTCCAAGTAATCTGCCGTTCTTCTCAACAAGTCGGCAAACCACTTTTCTTTTCCTTGCTCATCATCGCCCTATCATTTCTTCCCGTATTCGCATTGGAAGGACAGTCAGGTCGATTATTCAAGCCCCTGGCATTCGGCAAAACCTTCTCAATGTTATTCGCGGCTTTTCTAGCAATCAGCCTCGTCCCAGTTCTCATCACATTTTTCACACGCGGCCGAATACCGAGCGAGAAAGCCAACCCGATCAACAAACTCCTCATTTTCATCTACGAACCCATTGCCAAGTCTGTGCTTCGATTTCGCTGGATCGCTCTCGCTTTGGCGGCTGGAACTCTCGCCCTAACCTGGTGGCCATATCGACAAATCGGTTCCGAATTCATGCCGCCGCTCAACGAGGGTTCCCTACTCTACATGCCGACAAGCCCTCCTGGCATGGCGATCAGTGAAGCGCGCGAAGCCCTTCAAAGCCAAAACCGTATAATAAAGGCTTTCCCTGAAGTTGAACGCGTATTCGGAAAAATCGGACGCGCTCAGACCGCAACCGACCCGGCCCCGCTATCGATGGTGGAAACGACCATCACCCTAAAACCAGAAAGCGAATGGCGACCCGGAATGACTTTCGAATCGATCAAACGCGAACTTGGAGCCCAGCTTCCCTATCCAGGAATGCCCGCAATTTGGTGGATGCCGATTCAAACGCGTATCGAAATGTTGGCGACAGGAATTCGAAGCCAAGTCGGCATTAAAATTCTGGCACCCGACTTGGAAACGATAGAATCCGTTGGTCTCGAAATCGAAAAGCTACTCAAAAGCGCTCCGCACACCGCTTCCGTATTTTCCGAGCGCGTCACGGGTGGTTACTACGTGGACATCAAAATCAATCGAAATGCTATCGCCCGTTACGGCATCGCCCTCGAAGACGCTCAAGCGGTTATCGAAACCGCAATCGGCGGTCGCAACATCGACACGGTCATCAGTGGTCGAGCCCGATTCCCGATCAACGTCCGCTACAGCCGCGATTTCCGTGACAGTTTAGACGACCTCAAACAAATCCCCCTTTCCAACGCCAAAGGCCAGTTAGTACCTTTGGGGCAGATCGCTCGGATCGAACTCACCAGCGGTCCTCCGATGATCCGCAACGAAAACGGGCAATTGGCTGGCTTCGTCTTTGCCGATACGTTCGACATCGACCTTGGGACCTATGTCGAGGATGCCAAACGCCTGATTCGAGAGAATGTTCACATCCCCCCAGACTACTATCTAGAATGGGGCGGCCAATACCAATACCTGCTCAAGGCGAAGGAAAAGCTGAACTGGATCATTCCCCTCACCATCGCCCTCATTTTTCTACTACTCTATCTCAACTTCGATAGCTTCGCGAAAACGGGCATCGTATTGCTGAGCATACCATTTGCCCTCGTTGGCGGCGTTTGGCTCGTTTGGTACCTGGACTACAATCTCAGCGTCGCCGTAGCCGTCGGTTTTATCGCTCTTGCTGGCGTCGCCGCCGAAACAGGCGTCGTCATGATCGTCTACCTCGACGAGGCCTGGCACAATGTACGCAGTCGAATCGAGCGCCCAGACGTCAACGATTTAAGAGATGCAATCCTCGAAGGAGCCGTACAACGCGTGCGTCCCAAAATAATGACCGTCGCAACCACAATCATTGGACTTCTACCGATACTCTGGAGCCACGGCGCCGGAGCCGACACCATGAAACGAATCGCCGCGCCCATGATCGGCGGCATGGTAAGCTCAACTCTGCTTACACTCCTTATTATCCCAGCTGTTTACTTCATCTGGAGAAAACGTTCCCTTTAGGCCGTATTGACATGCGACCCGCAACTACTGACACTACAGACATCATGAAGTCACTCATCGCACTATTCATCGCCACAATGGCAATAGTATCCACGTCCTACGCGCAATGCGAGCATTGCAGCGCAGCAGGCGAATCCAGCGCAAAAGATAGCGATTCCAGCCATCACCTAACAAGCTATTTTGAAATTCAAAAGGCGCTAGCCAACGACGATTTCAAAGCCGCCAAAAAAGTTGCCGCAACATTCAACAAAGAATCTGAGTCCTGCTCCTTGGCCGGCCATGATTGCTGCGCGACAATTCGTGAATCAACCGCCGCGATCGCCAAGGCCATAGACATCAAAAGCGCCCGGGCATCATTTAAAAACTTTTCCGACACGCTTATTGCTAAACTCGAATCCGAAGAAGCCGCTAGCGACCCCGTTTACAAAATGCATTGCCCCATGGCCTTCGGAAACACAGGCGGAACCTGGCTGCAGGATAATGAAGATCTTCGCAATCCGTATTACGGATCCATGATGCTCAAATGCGGAATGCAACAAGCCGTCATTAGCAAAAAGTAGTCCGATTCGCGAGCTTTCGTCTTCTCTTCAAACTACATCGATTACCTGCGTGACAAGCTCACCCTCTACCCTCACCGAACACGTCGTCCTACTCGATATCGATGGAAATGCCATCGGGACAATGGATAAGAGCAGTGTCCACACAGCAAATACGCCCCTGCACAGTGCGGTTTCAATTTTTCTATTCGACGGAAAAGGCAACATGCTGACCCAACAGCGAGCCCTTTCCAAAAAAACTTGGCCTGGAATTTGGTCCAATGCCTGTTGCGGACATCCCGCATCTGGCGAAAGCCATTTGGAAGCCGCCAACCGACGTATTGAACAGGAACTCGGGCTAAGCGGCATCGAATTGATAAACGCCCTACCGAATTTTCAATACCGAGCCGAACTCGACGGAATCGTCGAAAACGAAATTTGCCCGGTTTTCATCGGTCACTGCACAAACGAACCCACGCCGAACCCGGTCGAGGTCGCCGCCACCGAATGGGTGCCTTGGCAGGCATTCGCCGATTCCTGCAGGGGTTTAACCCAAACTCGCTTCGACTCCTTCTCCCCTTGGTCGCACCTCGAAGGCCAGCTTTTACTAGAGCATCCCCTGATCGACCAATTCACCGGCACGGCGTGATAGGCGCACAGGTATCTTGCCTGTGAATAGTGAATAAACAGGCTGGAAGCCTGTGCGCCTTTTAAAACCGAGCCCGGAGGTCTCGATCCACCTAGCTCCACTAAATTAGGCTGCGCGAGACGTCTCGGCTCGCGTATTTCAACCTCAAATTTTCCGAAACGAAACGCCCGTTGCGACTAAGGCCATACCCACCGCGTTAGCCCGTTCAACCAACTCGGCTTCTCGCTGCACATCGATTCCCGGGTGAACCAATACGCTTGCTCCTGCTGCTTTTGCTCGAGCAATTTCCTCGGGGTTTTCGATATCGACATCGAAAACGACGCTCGTTCCCTCGATAGATTCCCCACCATCCCGCAAGCGATCCCAAACCGAGCTTTGGTCAATCAAACCGGAAACTTGGGCAACCACCCGTTCTCCCGCTACGGCAACGCAACCCGTCGAGCGAAGATGCCGCGAGAGTTTGACGCCAAACAACATATCCTCCCATTGCGTAACCAAAGGCTGATTCGCGGTCGGCATTCGCCACGAAAATGGATTCACCGCCACGCGATTAATATCCTGAACCAAAGCGCCGCCCGCCACCGAACGGACTTCCTGCAACGCTTCATAACCCAAGCCTTCACGACTAACTAAAAGCCGCATCCCATCAATCGTCGCCTCCGAGACATACGCAGGCGCTAATACAGAACCGAAAATAGCATTTCCACCGAGCGATTCCAGCAACTCGGAATCAACTGCTCCATTAACCACCAACGTAGCTTTCGAGAGAATGGAATCGACAGCAGTCCGAGCCGAGGCAATCGCCTGTTCTACCGAATCCCCACTCGCCGCGGAAACCAAAACTCCATTTTGGATAATCACCGCAGTCGTTTTCTCGAACTCGCCGATCGCATACACCGCCAATGACAAATCGAGAATACTCCCGTAATCGAGCCCCGGTCCGGATCTTTTTTCGAAATGTTCTCCAAAGCTCCCATAAAGCGCCGCCTTCTGACGCGGCGTAGCTCCTTCCGCCAAAGATTGAGATCGTTTCCAGGAAAACCGAATCGACTTCGGGTACCCACTCAAAGCATCGATATCCGGCGTATCCCCTCCCTGCATTTCCAAGTATTGAGCCACTGAAGCATCAAATTCAGAGGCTGCGTGCAGAGCATTGCATGCCTGATCCATACGAAAGTGCCCGGACAGACTTCCATTTCCCTCTCTGAGCAAACTCAAAATCTCTCCATACAACTTCGGACTACCCACTACAGCCGTCTTCTGAGGCCGACGGGCCGCCATGCGGACTAAATCGACAATCCCATGGTCGAAGGCGTTCAAGGCGCTTTTCCACGACATAAATTCGCGCCCCACCGCCGAAACCTCATAAAAATTCGCTACCAGCAAATCCACCTCGCCCTCCTCGATCAGCCTAGTAGCTGCAGCCATATCAATGCCTTCTCCCCCAAAGATCTCCTCTTCCACGACCGAGTCCATCACTCGAAGCTGCATGCCGAATTCCTCGACCAAGCATTTCGAAAAATCTTTCAATCCAGAAGAATCCCGCGTCACCAGCAGCGCTGTTTTTGCCATACCCGAAGTACCGTTCCACGCGAACCAACGATCAAGCAAAAAGTAGCAACTGATCTATTCATTATTTCTTTCTGTCAAATGGTAGGGCCTGCTTGTCCCAAGCAGCCGTGGAAGTCACATAAACCAATGCAATTGCCTGAGGACAGGCAACCCTACCAGACAGCAGAAAGATGTGCATCCAATCACCACCGAAAAAACCAATCGCTCGCCCAGGTTTACGAGATACTGGACACATGTAGGAGCGGGTTTACCCCGCGATATTCTGCCTTCACCAGAGCCTACCAAATCGCGGGGTAAACCCGCTCCTACAAAAACTTACCCCAATCGCTCCAAAAATCAGCGAGTTTTCTAATTGAAGTCCTCTATTCTCGGCGCGATATCATATTCCCTACGACAGCCATGACGCGAAACCAGGTAAAACCACTCACAATTGGAGACTGCGCTTTCAACTCGAGACTACTCGCAGATACGGGAAAATCGTGAAGACTGTAGCAGGCGAATAAGCCAACCCTCTTTTTCTAAATGAACCCATCATCGCACCTCCTCGAAGGACTGAGCGTCACTTTAGACAAGCTAAAGTACCACTACGGCGGTCCCAATACGCCGCACGTCTTCGTTTATTACATCACCATCGCAAACCGCTCGGATCGCCGCGTAAAACTGCTCGGGCGCAAGTGGATCATCTCCTCTAAAAACGGCGAAAAGCTGGTCATCGAAGGCGACAAGATCGTCGGCCAGGAACCTGATCTCGCTCCAGGGGAGTCCTTCTCCTACAATAGTTGTCACGTATCCGCAGCCGACACTTCGGCAATGGGAAGCTTTCACGGATTCGACGAAAACCAAAACCGCGTCCACACCTTGATCCCAAGGTTCGCCATGCGAATCCCCGATCTATCGAGCTAAAGCGGAGTCGATCAACCGCTTCCCGACTTGACCCCCCAATTCCTTCAGTAATAACTCCTTTTCTATCGGTTCGCCAATGCGGCCGAATTTTCAAAAAACAAATCAACCAATCAATTCCATGGGACAACAACACAGAAGAAAAGTAAAACGCATCCGTCGCAAAGCATACCTAACTCGCAAGAAAGAACGTGACGAAAAAGCGACGAAAAGCAAAAAATAGCGCTCCCTCGTCCGAAGCTCGATAATCGATGAACCTATTCGGACTCGAAGACCGAGAGTGGATCTTCCTAGCGACAGTCGTTTTCACAGTAACGACTATTCTCGGAAGCTACTCCACCCTAAAGCTCCACCGCAAGACCGGGCGTCCCTATACGCTTGGTCTCATCAGTTTCGGCTGGATACTCCAAACCATCGGTTTGTACGCGCGCGGCTTGCAATACGGCGGTTGTCCACTGGCCAATCGTTTCGAACTCGTACAATTCCTCGTTTGGTCGGCAATCGTTCTCTACATATTCGTAGGCCCCGCATTTCGAGTCAGTCTACTAGGGATGTTCACATCCGGTTTCGCCAGCCTCCTATCCATACTCTCACTCGGCTTCGAATCCTGGGATAGTCCAGGTCGCGAACCGATTTTCGGCCTCTCGCCGTGGATAGAAATGCATGCCGCTCTCGCCTTGTTCAGCTACGGCGTATTCGGAATCTTAGCGCTAACATCGTCGATGTATCTGCTACAAAGCCGTAGCCTGAAGCAAAAGAAGATGGGCGGATTATTTCCCTACATGCCTTCCATCCTCGAACTCACGCATATAAATCTCCGTCTGCTCGTATTAGGCTTCTGCATTCTATCAAGTTCGTTGGCAATTGGTAGCGTGTACTGGTCTCAGGACATCGAATCCGTAAACACGCTGAAACTCGGAGCGACAATCGGCGTTTGGCTCGCATACGGGATCTTGCTTCTTCTCCGAAAACGGGAATCGCTCTCTTACAAACAGTATTCCTGGGCATGCATTATCATTTTCGCGATTGCCCTGCTTTCGCTAGATGCCGTCGATAGCTCGTCGACACCGGTCGCGGGCGAGGCATCGATTTCAATTCCGTCGGCGCATCTATGAGTTCGGAGCGCCACGAACTATTAGTAGTGACGGTCAACCACGAAACCGTCCCGATAGAAGAGCGCGAGCGGTACTCGCTCGACGAGACTCAGGTCGAAGCGCTCTACAAAACGCTTCATGACAATTCGATCATCGAGGAATCGCTCATTCTCAATACCTGCAATCGATT
>Ga0115000_10003601_pt1 | contig 12957 bp, 6 predicted proteins | sample ArcticOcean_MG_C_6_FD_89690 | JGI IMG/M metagenome (GOLD analysis project Ga0115000, IMG submission 89690) | Marine microbial communities from western Arctic Ocean - ArcticOcean_MG_CB8_128 | ecosystem: Environmental > Aquatic > Marine > Oceanic | place: Arctic Ocean: Canada Basin | collected... | reverse complement strand
TCGAGGCGATTGCTAAGAGTTTGATAATTCGCATTGGGTCGGCCAGTGATGCTAGTTTTTTTTGATCTTCAACGGAAATTGAAGGAGTGTTACCACTGGAAGAACCGGTTGAATCTGGCAGACCAAGATAGTTGGAAAGCGGATCTGGTAGGCTCATCAAGCCTAAATGTCCAGTAACCAAATAGTATATTTCGCCGCCTTCACATTGAATGCGTTCGCTTGCAGCTTCAAAATCAAAATCTCCAGGTAATAAAACGATGTCTGAAAGAAGAGAAAAGAATTTCTCCATCGATTGACTGAGTTCCATGGCCATCAAGGTGTGAACCATATCAGATGATTCAATGACGCCGAAATAGGCTGCTGCCTCATCGACTTCAATACCATCTGGAAGAGAAGCACCATTGAGATCTTTACCGTCCATTGCCAACCCCCCTCTTTTGCATCCAATTGAATCTCGTTCTTGAGTATGATGTTGTGAAGCGTTCCTTCACTATCCAACACAACTCCATTTCAGCGGCTCCGACCCATGTTGAAAATAGCTCTTGATTGTGGTGCGGACCAACCTGTTTCTTGCAACTGCATCATGATTGAACGTTCCTCATCCCCTTCAGCAAGAGAACTTCGAACCCAATCTGCAGCGGATTCTCTGTCTTCAGCTTGCCAATCTTCAAAGATAGATAAGTCGATTTTAAATGACGCTTTTCGAACTTTTGCGGAGCTTTCTTCTTCAACCTCAGATTCAGGTTCTGATTGATCTGCGAATGATGGACTCATTGGTGAACGTCCTCGCGGTGAACGACCGCTTCGAGAAGGGCCACTTGCAGGCGGTGTTGAGCTTGGTCCTCTGCCTTGTGGGCCTGATGGAGCTTTAGAAGGACCTCTGGATGGCCCTTTGGATGGCCCACTTGGAGGTGCACTGCTTGGACCGCTTGTTGGGCCACTCGTTGGGCCCCGGGCAGGTGCTGATCGAGCTGGTGGTGGAGATTGGATACTACGACTGTTCCGAGATGGAAGCGGTTCCTCATCATCCCAATTCTCGTCATCCTCGTCATCCTCGTCGTCATCATCGTAATCAAAACCTCGACTACGCATAAAAATGACTGCACCAACAAGCAAGATTACAACTCCAACAATAACTGAAACTATGATTGCTGGTGAACCGAACAAGCTGATGAACCGAACGAACAGTGAAGAGGTTTTATCATCGGAGTTCGCCGAACGAAGCGGACAACCGTCAGGATACCCATCATCCCCTCGGTGTTGACTCGGACACTGGTCGTTGAGGTCAAAAACACCATCGCCATCTGAATCCAGTTGATCGGGTGTACATCCATTTGAATCAACATCAGATAGATTTGAGTAATTCGTACCAAGACAAAGATCAGGTGAAGTGCCATTTAGATTATCTCCAAAGCCATCGGAATCCTCATCTAACCATTGAGTAGGATTGCCTGCAAGACCCGCAGGTTCGAACTCGTCCCGATAGCCATCACCATCATCAAAACAGCCCAAGAAGTCAATGTAAGATGTGCCGAATTCAGTGAGACAATCATCAGTTTCAGAGCCATTCGGATTATCTCCATAGCCATCACCATCTTGGTCAAACCATTGTTCACTGTCAGTTGGAAAGGCATCACCGGATTGGTTTTCTCTCAGACCTGTCCCCTCATTAAGTGAGAAATTGTACGCCCCTGCAAAGCCATCACCATCAAAGTCTTGCTCGAAAGCGCTTTCATCGGTGCAACCGTCTGATAGAATTGGATAACCTGTAGGCGTATCAAGACAAGCATCGTTAGCATCCGTAACCCCGTCACCGTCGGAATCACGTTGAGAGGCTGAGCAGCCGTTTTCATCAACATCTCCTCTTTCATCATAGATTGTATCTGGGCATAAGTCTGAAGGACCTGTAACATTATCGAAATCTGCATCGGTTTGAAGTTGAGCATCACTGCAACCGCTAGCATCGACTGCATCATTCAATGGAGTTTGAGGACAGAGATCGAGATCATTCATGACATTGTCACGATCTTCATCCAATTGATTTTCTGCACAACCAACGGAGTTAACGGAAAGTCCTACATCTGTACCAGCACAAATATCTTCTAAATTGGGTATGAAGTCTCCATCATCATCGGTATCATCCAAAAATCGGCAACCAATACCAGTGCCATCGGCAAGAGAACTCGTTCCTTCAAGCACCCCGGGGATTGTTGGACATTCATCAGCTTGATACCCCGTTGGATTGTCTCCGAATCCATCAGAATCAAAGTCAAGCCATTGTGATGGTTCAAGGGGGAATTCATCTTGTGAATCCATCCAACCATCACCGTCTGTATCGGGGCACCCAGGATAGGGGTTGGTCGAATTACCCCACGTACCTGGACAGCCATCGAGAATAAGTCCACCACCATCATTTTCTGTCAAGTTATCTGACAAATCATAGTACTGAGTCCATCGATCAGGATAGCCATCTGAATCATTATCTTCTGCTGCACCAATATTATCAGGGAATTGGTCAGGGTTGGTTGCACTTTGTGAACTGTTATCACCGTATCCATCACCATCTGAATCTGCCCATTGAGAGCTGTCAAGTGGCCATGCATCTGCGCCATGAGAGACATTCCATTCGAATCCCCCCGTAGTTGAAGGGTCTGAAGAACCATCAAGGTCAGTATCTAGACATCCTTTGCGGTCTCTCCATGACGCACCCCAGTCCCATTTGCATGCATCGCCATCAACGGGGTCTGAGGAGTTGTCACCCCATCCATCACCATCTTGGTCTTTGTATTGTGAAGGGTTGAACGGGAACAAGTCTCCATCAGTTTGACTTGAATCGTATTCTGTAATACAACAATCTGGCCCCGAATTATCACCATACCCGTCACCGTCACTGTCTGATGCGAGCTTCCAATTGAAAGTAAAATAGTCTCCATCAAAGTAATTGAAATTGTTATTCGACCATCCATCTTGGTCGTAATCGTCGCATCCTTTTCGATCAATCCAGGATGTACCGTCATCATCATTACAATCATCATCGAGATTCGCATAGCCATCGTTGTCATAATCAAGACAACCATACACGTAATACGATGATGGAGCATTGGTAGATTCACAAGCATCATGAAGTGGGCCAAGGGGATTGTCTCCATACCCATCACCATCTGCGTCAGACCATTGATTTCCTAACAATGGGAGGTCATCAACCAAATCGAATATCAGGTCCCTATCGGCATCAGGATACAATCGTAAGACTTCGATATCCCAAAGGACACTGTCTTGAATGGCAAGATGGAAGGTTTCATTTGAATCGGTATACAAGCCAACCGTCCCTGTGGCAGTGATGTCGCCAAAGGTGAGACTTGTCCAAATATACTGTGGAGTTACTTGACCTCCTGAAACGGAATCAATGTTAAGACTGTTCCATGTCAGTAGATTGGTAGAACCGACACTGGTCATCAAGATATAGACCCCATCTTCAGAGGAAAGGTCCCATGCCCCCTCGAGAGTGGAAGTGGGTTGTTCGCCAAATGAATGCCAATCCAAGGATCCATTTCGAACATAAAGAACATCACTGTTGATATCGCCTCGTACGGCCATTGCAGGTTCAGCACCACCAGTTAGATCGAGATTGAAACTGTTGATGGAACCAGTTGGTTGCGTAAGTGTTGCCGTGTTCCAAGTCGAGTTCTCAGCCCAAGACGATTGATTCAATTGACGTTCATAGAGGTTCAATACTCCGGTCGAGGTGAGTGTTGCCACCATCATTGTTCCATCATCAGCTAAGGCGAGATGAATTTTACTGGAAAGGTCGGTGAGGCCTGTGATAGGGCTCGGAACCAGATTGATGCCATCATACATCCAAACAGACAGATTTTGATTTTGACCATCATCAGAAATCAAAGCGATTGCAATGTCATCGTTTGGCAAATATAGGGCTGGGAAGTCACTGGAAACGACCTCCCCTTGGGAGCCGAGCATTGAAGTGGACCAACTGCCATTGAGGTGAGCCATCATCAATTGGTTGTCCGTTGAATCACGGTAGAATAAACTGGTCGCGTCGCTTTGATTTGTCAGAACAACGATTGGGTCAGCAAGGTCAAGGTTTGTTGTAACTTGAGTATCGGTCCAACCAGAATCACTTTCAATTGAGGTGAATATTTGATGCCCTCCAACGCCTGTGGTAGCATGTGCAATGTGCTGGTGGCCTTCTGAATCGAGTGCAGAACCAAGTAAAGCACCCATCGTTCCGGTTGTTAGAATACTCTTTTCAACAGCCGTGTAACTTGAAGTGGTTTACATTTTCAAACCTTGGCCACCTTCTGTCGAAAGAATCACTGGTCGCCCTGCACTGGTTCCTGCGAAAGCAAAACTTGTCAAATCTAAAGTCGCTGCTGAGAGGGTATTATCTGCCCATATTCCGGTTGCTGTTCCATCATCGACATGCTCGAGGAAATGTAACGACTGCCAATTCTTGAAAGATAATAACATACTTGCTTCACCCCGACTTGCGGTAGAAACATCAAGGAATTCGAGTTCATCAGCATAGGTGAAAACCGTTGATTCCCAATCACGTTCAGAATATAATTCGTGAACGACTTGGAAAGATGTCCCCGAAGTTGATTGGCGATAACTTAGACTGATTTCGTTTAATCCATCACCATCGAGGTCACCGAGTGTGGACATTGACAGACCTTTGTATTCTTGAGCGGACCCCGTGGCAAGTAATTCCGAACTGCTAAGAAGCCCAGTTGCCGAACCAAGAATTAACTCAATCTTACCGTTTCGAGTTGCACCTTGTTGCATAAGTAAAACATCATCGAATCCATCTTCATTGACGTCTCCAGCACCCATAAACATTCGGCCAAGCATTGCATTAGCAGCATCACCGGTTTTCGTCCAGTTCGGAATGACCGAATGAATTCCTGCAGGAGAACCGTGGTACAGCCACATTTTTCCAGCCTGATACTCATTTGTCCCGTTATACACTTCTGAGAACATCATATCATCGTAGCCGTCAGCATTAACGTCGCCAATGAAATCAATGGTGTGTCCAAACATTTTCCCTTGGACGGTGGAAAGAATAGTTTGATCTGCAATTCCATTGAAACCGAAAGAGCTACCAAAGTAAATTTCAATGGAAGGAAAACCACTAAACGATTCGAAACTGGCTGCATTCGAAACAAGTAAATCATCAAAACCATCGCCATTCAAATCCCCAGAGCCACTCAGAGAACGCCCAATAAGCGTATTTTCTTGAGTTTGCGTAATGTTGCGAACATGATTCATCATTGAACTGTTTCCTTTGTAAATCACGATCTTACCTTTGTAAACAATATCATTTGACATCGTTGCTACAATGACCGAATGGTTAAGTGCTACTGCAGCTAAGTCAGCAAAACTATCACCGTTCATGCCTGCAATTCCTTCGACTTTCCAGCCGAGTGCTTCGCCTTCATTACCCGATACATTCCACCATGACTCACTGTCAACTCCTGAAGAATTACCAAGGAATATTTCAATCAAACCATGGTCACCAGATTCATTGGCTTGAGTGTTGTTCCAGCCAGGAGAACCAATTGATAAATCATAAAAACCATCACCGTTGAAATCTTGAACGGCAAGACCTGAGCCAAAGCGTTGACCTGCTTGCGTACCCGTCATCGACCAAACATTGGATGAAGAGATACCTTGAGAAGATCCAAAAGATACTGTTACTTTGCCTGTTTCGGCATGATTATTCGAAAAACCTGGATCTGCATAAATGAAATCGTCAAAGCCATCTCCATTGAGGTCACCCATTGCCGATTCGCCTTCTTCGACATCGACTGAGGCGGTTGATTGGAAGTTTGGAACGGGATTAATTCGACCTTCATCTCGACCAGAAAGACTCCGCAATAATTGTAAAGTTGTCACATTATTGACAAACGAGGTTGTCGCAATTTGTTCAACTGCATTAGTATCCAAGCCCATGCCGATATGTTCGGCTAAATTAGAATCACGTGTAAGTACTCGGTGGTCATAGGTCGTTCCATCATATCGAATCAATCGAACTTCCTCACCAGCGGTATACAGTATGTGGGCAACTCCATTTTTATCCATTTTCAGTTCAATGGAATGGCCCACTGGCCCTATGTCAAGTCGATGGTCATACCAGATATTACCGCTGTAATTGAGTTGCCAGAGTGAACCGTTTACATCCCTGAATACAGCGAATTCTAATTGATCTGGAAGAAGAACCATCTCAATATCGGTTGGTTGAACGTCATAGCGAATCGTGATTATTTGCCACGAAAGTTCAGAGAAAACCGAGTTTGGATAGGCTATGTGAGCTGATTTGATGTTACTACCATCAGCATACAGAACGTATTGTCGGCCGTCTTCATTTACACCAAGAGCACAATCAACAAGGGTGCTTTCATTTGCTGGCGTAACTGAGTCAACCAAATACATGGTCCAACCAGATTGAACTGAAGAATAGGACGCATTACCACCGTTGAGAGAACCAACGTAGACATTTCCTTGTTGTGTGGTCCAGCACGCATCAAAGCCCTCTTCATGATTCATTTTCATATCAGGTGTACCCATCGTCTCATTCGGCAACATTTGAAGAATTTCAGTCATCCAGATATCCAATGCAGATTCTTCGCGGACTGTGCCATCGTTCAATCCATCAAAGGAAAGACTCGTACCTGCAAACTCATGGCTGTATGAGTTATTGAATGGCACATATCCGTTAGAAGAGTGAACCTCTAAACCGTCTAATTCTGCTTCGGATTCCATTGGATGTTGTACCAGTGGTGAGAAAAGATGAACGACAAACAAGAGAGAAAGCAGTAACGATACTGTGGGGAAAGTTTTGCCTGTCGCCGCCGCCATGGCCCCTTGTCGGTCGGCATCCTTGAAAACGCTTCTTGAAGTTTGTATTCATTGACCCCCGAAGGGGGTCAGAACATTGAACCACAAAGTGACTGATTCAATGCCATCAATCGGTGGGTTTGACAATACGAACCACCTCGCAGTAGTATGGCGATGAAGACCTACCTCATCGTAGCGAATGGTCTTTGGCCAGACGAAGTTGTTTGGGGACCACTGGTCCAACAAGCAACACACCTCATTGCATGCGATGGTGCTGCTGAACAATGTCTTGATCATCATCTCTCAATCAATACTGTCATCGGAGACATGGACAGTCTTTCAGAAGAAGTTCAGCAAAAACTCTTGCAGCACCCCTCAACGCAATTTATTCTGCAAGAAGGGCAGGAGAATAATGATCTGGTCAAAGCGATCGCATGGTCCGTTGATCAGGGAGCAGACCAAATTGAGGTTTTTGGAATTGAGGGCGGAGATCTGGCCCACCAATTTGCAGCAATCTTAGCTCTGTGTGAGGTGCCTTCGAATACCCGATTACACACTACAAAGTCGACCATCCAATTACTTGAAAAATCAGGCTATAAAAACCGCTCTATAGAAAAAAATACGGTGTTTTCTTTGTTCGCTATTGATCTGGTTAAAGGCATAAATCTCACCGGAGCAAAATGGAATTTGGACAAGAAAGAATTACGGCCAGGAACTCAAGGACTTCATAATCAAGTGGAAGAGGATTGTTTGAATATTGAATATTCATCGGGTCAATTATTGCTTTTTTTGGATCGATGAATCAGGTAAATGCTTGCGTAGCATTTCAGAATAACTTCCCTCGCCATCCCATTTTTGAGCAATGAGGTCGATTCTGGCTTTTTCCAGAGTTCCTTCCAACCCACCCCAGTCTTCTACTAATCCGAGTTTTAGTGCTGCACGGGGCGTATATCCTGGAAGGAAGTTCCGCCATAAAAACGGTACACGGCCGGGAGTTACTCGGTTAACCATGCGAACGATTGATGTGTTACATGTTGTCAAGAATGAATGGTACCATTCCGGCTCTTCAATAAGTTGGTTCGCTTTTTTTGCTAACCTGCGAAGCATCTCCTTATCTTTCCCGGGTGGAGTAATGGCTCGGAACATGTAATCCTTGTTTCCCCGAGCGTTTGTACGTAATCCTGTAAGGTCTCTCTCAAAACCAACCAAAAGATACAGTTCATAATTCCGCCAAAGACCATCCCAAGGATGATATCGTTGCTTGACTCTTCGACGGGCTTCAAAAGAGAACGAAAGACAGGTTCCATCATTGAATTCAAAGGTGAGATAGGTGTGTGCCATCCCATGAATTGAATGAAAATGATCGACCATAAACCAGATATCCTTGAGTTCTTCGACATCGACAACCACTTCCTTGGCCCACACTTCATCTCTGTCTCGAGTTGTTCGCCAAAAGAAATCCCGAACATTTCGAAACGTGATTTTACTCCCTTCTATCGTTGTCGACGTCACAAATTCGCAATCCGAATTCCATTGAGCATCGGTTTGAGGTTTTCGCGGACGGACTCGGATGAACCAAATAGCGAAACAAATGATGAAACAAAACGAGAAAAAAACAAGGAGGAGTTGCAGCATTTGAATCACGATTCACCATTTATGCCAAATTCGCAGTTGGTTATCCCACCAATCGGTGCTACCGTCAGGTTGTTGGCGCCAAAGAACGCCTTCACCATCGGTCATGGTCGGAAAACCTTGTGGATCGGGGGAGCCATCTGCAAGAATCATTGGAGTTGGTCCAAGGTTACGAAGTGAATCGATCGGAATCTCATCCTTGACTCGAACAAGAAGCATGAACACGATCACACAGACGATGATGCCGAGCACACCTATCGAGAACCAGCCGACTGATTGAGTCGGTGTTTCCTCTCCGAATGAGCGACTTGGGAGAGAGGCTGCTTCATCTTCTGAGAGATCTAGTCCTGGAAGCCGAACAAGATTGATGCCATGAACGGTTCGTATTTGCTCATCATTAATGACTTCTAATTTGATCAAATGCACACCAGCTGGTAGAATTGTGCAATCATAAGTTGTGCTGCGATTACCTGGAAGTACGGTGCCTTGTATCGTCCAAATCTTCTCAAAGGTGGAAAAATCAACACCAACCATCTCAGGAGTCATACTTACTTCACAAGGGTTATCAGTGGCGTTTTCATTACCAATCACCATGATTGAGAAGGCTGGAGCCGGCCTATTGTTGATGGAGAGATTGAGCCAATATTCCGCAGTTTGGCCCAAATCGTTTCGATAAGCTTCTTTGAGAGAATATTCGCCCGCAGGCCAGTGTGAACAGTCCAAAAGAGTCTGATTCTCAAGAACTGTGAAAGGAGCTCCTGAAAAAGTGCGTATCCCTGATGCATCGTATCGAGGACCAGTTTCATCAGCAAAAACGCGGTGAATAGTGCAGTTATCACCGGTTTCGATTCTTTCGGGCGCATCTAAATCAAGTATCAATTGTGGAGTTTTCAAAGCGGGTTTAAGAACATAAGACGGGAGATTAAACGTAGTGATTTTATCACCATTTTGGTTGATGAATTCAAGACGAAGAGCGTGCTCGCCCTCCGACCATGCATCATAGATTAAACTGGCATTGGATTGACCAGTGAACGCCATGTATTGTTCTTGTTTAACTTCCTTATCTTTGTGAAGTCCATACAATCGCAATTCAATTTCAGTCCATTCTGAAGAGGAATTGAGAATGACTACGACTCGTATTGCATCTGGCTCTCCATCTTGATTCAGGTCCATGGTATCGTTTCGCAAAGCTACTAATGTCAACCCTTCAGCAGCAAGTGCATCTTCAACTGCAGAGGACTCTGCTTTAACATCTTGAACAAGACCGAGTGGGAAAATAATACAACCGAACAGAAGTGAAACGAGAAGGAGCGGTAAAACTCGTTTTGAATCACTCATTGACTTCACCTCCTTGGGCGAGAATTGGTTGTAGGGGTGGCAACTCCATCCCCTCTGGAATCGGAAGGGGGGGTAAGTGTTGCAGTGGAATCATTGCCTCAGGTAAGGTTTCCATCGTAAGAGCATCTAAGTTGGACGCGTCTTTTGATTCAAACAATTCCTCTTGAATAAATTCAGTATCTCGGCCTTGACGGACGATAAGGGCTAAAGTCGCACCGAGAATGAAACCAAAACCAATCACCAAATAGGTCAACCAAGATGCTGCTGGGTCTTCTCCCAAAATAGCAACTGCTGCTGAAAATTCACCGTATGAATCTGACCAACCGTCCCCGTTTGAATCTGCACAACCTTGTGCGTCACGCTTGGATATCCCAGATACTTCAGGGCAATCATCACGAAGAGCCCCTAAAGGAACATCACCAAAACCATCACCATCGGTATCTCGCCATTGGAGTGATTCTGTTGGAAACGAGTCTGCCGACCCGTAAGGATGTGCTTGCCAACTCTCGGTTGGGTCTGACCAGCCATCACCATCTGTATCGCGACATCCTAATCGGTCAAGAATTGATGTTCCCCGAACTTCAGGGCAAGCATCACCTTGATTACCGTCTATGGAATCTCCAAATCCATCACCATCGGTGTCTCGAGATTGAGTAGGTTCGTGAATGAATGCATCACCGAGGTCTGACCAACCATCACCATCTGTATCAGGGCATCCCCATCGGTCTCCACCAGATGAAGGGCCAACGGAAGTTCCTGCTTGACTCGGACAGACGTCGGCAGTTGTACCAAGAGGGTTATCTCCACGTCCATCGCCATCGATATCATGCCATTGGGTGTTATCCATTGGCCAGGCGTCTCCTTTACCGCCGGGACTTGCTAACCACGAAGTTGTTGAATCAGACCAACCATCTTCATCACTGTCAGGGCAGCCCCATCGGTCAAAGGTTGAGATGCCTTCTGTGGTTCTACAGCCATCACCGCGATAGGCAAATTTGAACGTTTGACCATCAAAATATTCCAAGTTATCGCCATACCCATCGCCATCGGTATCATACCATTGACTCTCATCAGCCGGGAACGCATCAGCAAATCCATCTGGGTGAGCGATCCAATCATTGGTCGGGTCCGAATAACCATCGGCATCAACATCTCTACAACCAAGACGGTCGTAACGAGAGATCCATTCGGATTCAACTTCTTCTGCTGATGAAAAGACGCATACGTCGGCTTCAAACCCACTGATATTATCACCATAACCATCGCCATCAGTATCCCTGAATTGAGAATCTATGAAAGGGAAGTCATCGATTTGAGTGGCACCATAGGATTGGTTGTCCCCCCAGCCATCACTATCGGAGTCCGCCCATTGAGTTGGGTTATCAGGGAAAGAATCAACCTGAAGAGCGCCTTCCGTTTGGTTGTCACCCCAGCCATCAAAATCACGGTCTTCCCATTGCGATGGCTCAAGCGGGAATGCGTCTGAACCATTCGCTTTGGTCCAATTGATATCGCCATCAGAAAAGCCATCACCATCTGTATCGGTACAACCGTATCGATCACCGGTTGAAGTTCCAGTAATGAAAGGACAAGCATCGGGGGTTGATGCGGTTTCTAACCATGTTCCAATACCCCAGCCGGCACGTGATAGGTTCCAATCACCATCTTCCCAATTGTCACCAAAACCATCTTGGTCGGTATCTTCCCATTGAGTCGGGTCGAGTGAAAAGGCGTCACCAAATCCGATAGGATGAGCATACCAAGCAGTCACGCCGTCTAAAGCACCCGGGTCTTCATTTGAGTATCCATCGCCGTCGGTATCAAGGCACCCATATCGGTCTTGAAGAGAATAGCCTCTACGGAACGGACAATGGTCACCTTCGAATCCATCAAGGTTATCACCATAACCGTCGTTATCGGTATCGAGCCATTGGGTTACTTCGCTGACAAATGCATCGGCTCCATTTTGAGGGCCCCATCCCGAATCTGGGTCTGACCAACCATCAGAATCAGAATCGATGCAACCTTTCCGGTCATTTGTAGAAGTTCCAACAAGGTTTTCACAATCATCTTCATTATCGACAAATCCATCTTCATCAGAGTCACGATTTGATTTGTCAATCGAAGGAGTGAGCGTATAATCAAATCCATCGTTACACCATGAATCTTCAGATTTAATTTTAACATAAACATAACTGGCTGAGTTCACTGTTGTCGAGAGTATTTTGGAGGAAGCTCCATCATCGATAGACGTATCGGTAATCGTACCCCCTTGAGCATTAAGCAGAGAAAAAGTTCCTTCCCAGCCATCATTGATACAAAGCCAATTAGCACCGTTCATCGTACCGGAAAAAGAGACTTGAACAATGTCGCCCATTTTGGCTTCAATCTTCCAGAAATCAGTCTTATCAACACCTGCATCGCAGTTTGGGTCACAGACATAACCGTTCGATGTCACACCGTCGGTGAGTGGATTTGCACTTTGCAGCGTGTCATCCGCAGAAACCGGTGGAATCATCGAAATAAGCATCGCGGCGAGGCAAAGGGCCATCAACCGCTTCGCGAGCATGGTTCTCCAACAGGTGGTGTGCCTATGAACACCGCGCCTCCTCAAGCGACACCCTACGGGTGTCAAGACTGAATGCTCTCAACTGCGAACTGCGAGAATCAATTCTTCGATTGAAAACGCAGGCATCTCCATTGAGTTATTCTTTGATTCGGAAACAATACTGTGCCTTAAAGCCATATCGCCACGAATAAATTTGATGTATCGCTGTTCTTCATTTTCTTCAAAAGGATGCAAACCAATGTTCTCTTGGTAGGCAATGCCCATCCAAGTGCCATCTGGAGACATTACGGTTTCAAAGAAATCGTGGAGTGCATGGGTATCGCCACTGCTTTCTTCATAGGCGGTAACGGTATGAAGTGGAGTCGGGTCAATAATTCTAAAATCCCAAACATCGCCTTCCATTGGATGGTGAAGTGCACCTGCATAGAGGTACCAATCTTTTCCAGCAACGTAGCCATCATCACTGTTGTTTTGGTCAAAATCAAGTCCATAGAACGCCACACTGACCACTTGGTCTTCAGTGATCGAGACGAAGGGGTACATTTGAATTCCACGGTCAAATG
>Ga0115000_10003599_pt1 | contig 12958 bp, 10 predicted proteins | sample ArcticOcean_MG_C_6_FD_89690 | JGI IMG/M metagenome (GOLD analysis project Ga0115000, IMG submission 89690) | Marine microbial communities from western Arctic Ocean - ArcticOcean_MG_CB8_128 | ecosystem: Environmental > Aquatic > Marine > Oceanic | place: Arctic Ocean: Canada Basin | collected... | reverse complement strand
ATTCATCAACCACTCCGTAAATGCGCGGATAACCAAGCTCGAAATGCTTCATTTATTGCTCGTCATCAAGCACATCAGCAACCGGTTCTGCTCGGTCTCTCCATCCCCTGCGTAGTAGAAGCTCGAACGGGGAACGCCTTCCATCACACTTTGTTCCACCGTACCGGATAATCGAGAACCGCCTACACCCTAGCACCGCGGGTTACAAATGTAAGGCTCATAGCTATTTCTGAGCATTTCACATCCACCATCAGGCGGCCAGTCTCCTTGTAAAGTGGAGCCGGTAGTTCTTCCCCGATCTTTGCCTACCCATTCTTACTGCCGAAAAAAAGCTCCGGTGTGTTCAAAAATTGACACTTCTTTTAATCAGGGATCTGATTAGGGTTAACCATATGATCCGTTGCTAACTCGGCCAAGGTTCTCACCTCCTTGACATCTTCTATCGCTACCTTGGTCCTGGACTTGTCTCTTGATACTCTTCGTTTTCTTCGCAATTTTTGAGTCCTTTCGCAGCGTTTTTGAAACGCAGTTTACACTTAGCCTGTGGCACTAAAATTGTGGCTAACCAGTGATTTCACAGTTGTAAGGGTTACCTTGCGTACCGCCAGTGAAGGTTAACCCTGTGTATTTGACTACACCTTTAACAATGCGAAGTTTATGAAGTCAGCAATTTGCTGATGTTTGGTGTGGGGTTAACACTAACACTAGGGAAGAGTTCCCCGTCAGCGAAGGCTGGCGGGGTTTTCTTTGGTAAATCTGACTAGGCCCTGCCGTTAATGAAAACCCCTTGGGTAGCAAACCCAATGATTGCACAGTAAATAATACTTATTTTTGTTAATGATATCATTCAATCATACATTTCGTGCTCAAACGAAAATCCCCGGCAACATCGAAGATGTGTTTAAGTTTTTTTCCGACGCGCAGAATCTAGAATTAATAACTCCCACAGAGTTGAGTTTTAAAATAACCAGCCCTCTCCCAATAAAAATGGAAACAGGAGCACTGATTGAATATAAAATCCGCCTTTTTGGATTTTCTTTTCGATGGAAGACTATCATCTCCAAGTGGGAGCAAAACCGACAATTTATTGATGAACAGCTCAAGGGACCCTATTCAAAATGGGTTCACACTCACACTTTTGAAAAAAATAAAGGTGACGTAATCATCAATGACATAGTCAATTATCGCCTGCCGTTTGCTCCATTTGGAGAAATTGTTTTGCCACTTGTGAAACTGCAGCTAAAAAGAATTTTTGATTATAGATCAAAAAGAATTTTTAAATTAATTGGCTAAAACTATTAGTGTATATTTTATAACGATTAAGTGAACGGGCTCGAAAGTCGCTACCACTGACATATAATCAATAATTCATATAACTATAAGAACTTGATTCATTTACAGGCCAGCACTTAATTCACCTAGCCACAGTAACAACTTTATTGGCTCGGCTCGTTGGTCACACTGAGGGCAATTTTGATGGCTTCTTTTGTGGCATATGTTGATGCAGTCGGATCGTCTCCGATATGAAGCATCAACTCTGTGGAAACTGCTACAAACACAGATTCAGGAAGGCCCTTTGCTGAAACCGAAATTTCCACCCTGGCCCCAAGGTCTTCCACACTAATCGTTAATCCTTCTGATAGCCCGGTACTGGCCAATTGCATGGCAATGAGTGTCAGGCAACTTGACAGCAAACCCACCGCCAGAGTTTGTGGTGTAGCCAGCAGCGGATCGTTACGCAACTCTGGCAGCGGTGCGCCTCCCACATCCCTGCAGTTAGAACGCGACAAATCTTGTGCAGCATTCAGTACATCGGACAAACGTGCTGTTGAAGTGTCTTGTAGCAGAACTCTCTCCAGGGCAGATACACAATCCTCAGCGTCTTCTGTTCCCATCTCTATCTCAATGACTGCATTATCCAAATCTTCCAGGGCAAGACATCCGTTTTCCAATTCTCTCTCAACTGCACCAGGGGAAGTTTCCCCTCCTGTTTGACTTTGTCTAATAAGTCGAATTAGGGACTTTAGTGCCAATGATGCTATTCGCCCTTCAGCAGCACTGTTTCTCACCAACCCCAAAGATTCCCGTAATTCAGTGAAGCTTGGAGATACTGCACGCTGGGTAAGTAATAGCCTAGGATTTGTTCGCTGCGCACTCAGGGCTTCAAGACGTTGGCTTACCAGCTCGGCTAGTTCAGTCAACTTCTGCCGCTCATCACCAGAGAAAGTGCGAGCCTTAGTGTCGATAACGCAAAGAGATCCAGTAACAACTTGATTGACCTTTACAGGAATACCTAAATATGCCTTGATACCATAACTTTTAACCAAATGTTGAGGGACACGTTCGTCTTCTTCCGCGTTCTCCACTTCGAAGGGTTCACCGCCACGAACCACGAACTGGCAGAATGAAACATCCCGCTCTGTTGCACGCGAAATGGCCAGATCCTCAGGTAATCCGTAGTGAGCCTTAAAGAATTGTATTCGCTCCAACACGAGCGTGACTAGAGCGATTGGTGCCGAAAGTCCGCCAGCTGCATCATTGACAATGGTTTGCAGTTCAGTGTCTTCCGCCTCTGCTAGCAACCCTTCGGTAAAAGCAGAATACCGTTCGGGTCTTTTACCCAACGCATCATATCTATCCATTTTAAAACCCTATTTAAGATATTAACTAACTTTTAAAAAGTTGGTTTTTTTTAAAAATTAAGTCAAGAATTTTAATTCCGATTAGTACCTTACCGTTCAAATAGATTTAAGGGCTGTGGTGGTTAAAAGGGGTGTTGAATGAGCGTTTCACTCAATTTTTTTGGTGGTTTAAAAAGTATTTATTGTATTCCTCCACTAAAAGCGCCGTTTATGCCACTTTAAGTACCATTGAAAACACACTAGTTTGATCCCATTAAGGCATCTGAATTGAATGAAACCCATTAGCCTCTAGCATTGTGGCGGCGGAAGGGTATCGCTCATCGGATGATTATTTGCGGATGGTTTCCTATCCTTTATTGGCTTTACTAACGTGTTTTTGGAGGAGGTCGGCAATTTCTTTGAGTCCCCACGTAGTGGCCCAGTCCAACGGCGTTCTACCGGCCTTGTCTTCGACATTTACATTCGCACCTTTTGCAATCAGTAGTTCAACGATTTGTTTGTGACCTTCCTCAGCCGCAAGATGCGAAGGAGTCCCTCCTTCCTCATTCTTCGCATTCACATCTGCACCCTTGGAGATAAGCAGTTCAGTAGTTTCCTTATGACCACGAAAAGCAGCGTAATGTAACGGAGTTATTCCATACTTATCATCCTTTGAGTCCAATATTGCGCCATTTATTAGAAGGAGTTCAGCGATTTCCGTTTGGCCATATCCAGCCGCTCCATGCAATGCAGTCCCTCCAAACTTATCACCCCTCGCATTCACATCCGCGCCATGAGCAAGATACTGTTTGACCGCTTGTATGTTTCCTGACTCGGTAGCATCAATCAGCGCTAGATCATAATTTGATGGCCCACACCCCACTAGCAGTAAAACTGCGAGAGTTGTTTTCAGGGTATTCCAGAAAACTTTTGAATCGTCGCAACAAGAGCGTATTTTTTCGAAATTATTTGGTTTTTGCATGCTTTACATTTCAATTTCAGGAATTGTTTTTAAAAGTTGTCTAATTACAAAATTTCGCATTCTAGTTAGAAGAGTCAAACAACGGTTAACCATCTCGCCAGAATCATGCTTTTTACTCGTACAATTTTTTGTGAATCGGGTTGAAGCCTTCAATTGCAGGAAAAGCACTTCAGTAGACTGGGTGATCTCGTGGCATCCAGTATCCGAACTTGTATTCGTGTTTTACGGTATTTTTCACGATGGCCCGAATAATGCCAGTTATTAAGCCAGTGTCTTGTTGATATTCTCCTAGTAGTAACATTAAATGATGTGGTGAATAGCATCGACTCAATGGTACTCGTCATTTTCTACTTGGGTTGGGACTGCTCCCCGGACAGTGCGATATTTTGTTACTCTGATGATTACTTACTTTTTAAGAAAAGAGTTATTCTGCTTTGAGTAACAGAATTTAATGAAAACAAGGTGATGGACATCTAATCAATTTTTAGTGATATAGCACTAAGGGAGTTCTGATTCTCTCATAAAACCCTGCTCTTTGCGGAATAACACCGTGGGAGGAATATTTAGATCGAGGTTTTAAACAAAATTGAGTTAATTAGATCCAAAAAACATTCAATCTCGCTATCCTAATCTGGGCAAATTATTTGCTTTTTTCCAATTTTATGATATATTAATATTTTAAAGATAGCTTTATTTATTTATGTATGCAATTTTATATTAAAATACGTATTACTTATATGTTATCTGAAGCGTTAGTCTGCTGATAAAAGATATGACATATCACCTGTAAATAGCTTTCTTAATATTTTCTTAAACTTAATTTCCTGCTCTTATTAAAATTTAAAAGCTTTATTTTCTGACAGCTTTTGCTTTTTTATAATATTTTTATTTTCCACCCAAAGATGAAACACAAACAAAATGTCATTTATTGGTTCCGACGAGATCTAAGATTACTGGATAACCCTGCTTTATCTGAGGCTGCCAGTGCAGGGCCTATTCTACCTATTTTTATTTTTGATGGATCTCTAGCTGACTACACTCAGGGCAGTGCCAGTCGGTGGTGGCTAAATCACTCTTTAAACTCCTTAAACAAACAACTAAATCATCGTCTCCTTATATTTAATGGGGACCCTAAAGAAATAATCCCTAAATTGGCCAAAGCATCGGACTCAAAATCTGTTTATTGGAATCGGTGCTACGAGCCTTGGCAGATCGAACTTGACAGTAAAATAGAGCCTATACTTAAAAGCGAGAACATAGATGTGATCACACGAAATGGTTCTCTCCTTTGGGAGCCATGGAAAACACTCAAAAAAGATGGTAGCCCTTACAAGGTATTTACTCCCTATTTTAAGAGACGGTGTCTTTCATTGCCTGAACCAAGAAAGCCAATCCCTAAACCCTCAAATCTAGTATTTGCTGACAACCCAAAAGAAACAGAATTAAAAAGTAACTATATTTACCCAAAAAAATATAATTGGGAAAATAAAATAAGTAAATATTGGCGTATTGGAGAAAAAGCAGCTGCAAATAAACTGGATGCTTTTTTAAAAAGTGGTATTTTATCATATAAGGAAGGCCGAAACTATCCTTCCAAGAAAAATATTTCTATGTTATCCCCTCATTTGCATTTCGGTGAAATATCACCCAATAAGATTTGGCACCGCGTGAAAAATAATGGTCATTCTGAAGATACAGACCATTACTTAAGTGAATTAGGATGGCGTGAGTTTTCTTATAATTTACTTTATTACTTCCCTGATTTACCTGAAAATAATCTACAAACAAAATTTGATAGATTTCCTTGGGAAGACAACCCTCAACACCTTAAGAAATGGCAAAATGGAAAAACCGGTTACCCTATCATTGACGCCGGAATGAGAGAACTTTGGGAAACCGGGTTTATGCATAATCGACTCAGAATGATTGTCGGTTCCTTTCTTGTTAAAAACCTATTAATACACTGGCGCTATGGAAAAGAATGGTTCTGGAATTGCCTAGTTGATGCTGACTTGGCCAGTAACAGCGCTAGTTGGCAATGGGTGGCAGGTTGTGGTGCAGATGCCGCTCCATACTTCCGTATTTTTAATCCTATTACGCAGGGAAATAAATTTGATCCCTCCGGGGAATACACACGTAAGTTTGTTCCAGAACTTCGAAAACTACCAAATAAATATTTGTTCGCACCATGGGAAGCTCCAAGTGAGTTGTTATTAAATTTAGGAATAAAATTAGGTAGGGACTATCCGTATCCAATTGTAGACCTCAAGAATTCAAGAGAATTGGCTCTTAAAGCATATTCCCACATTAAAAATAACACAAAAAGCAATACGAACCTTTAATCCTACAACGCTATTTATTTTCAACGCCTTATTTGACCGACAGTAAAGGATTGTTAAATTAAGACTGCAAAAATGCACAAATAAAAAAATGAACACACTATCAATAATAACATTTGTCTTAAGTCTTATATCAGTCGTAGGATCAATTTCTATCTGGTATATGAAAAGTGGAACAACCTCTGAAGACAAAGCCCATGCTGAACGGTTTGGAATCTTCGTAGGATTGTGGGCACCCACATTTCTGGGTATCTCCATCTTCCTAAGGCTTCTTTTATCCTGATATCCTTAATTTAGTAACATAGGATCCGAATACCTGGGTAAATTCAATTACCTTTTGTATTTATTCTATTTATAAATATTTTTCTTAAAATGTATTTTTTTATTTACTAAAAGTACAAGATATCAGCCCAACATTGGCATAAATAAATTTAAGAGTTAACAGCCTAAATCTTCGGCAATAGATAAACCGTTCAAGGGTTTTTTGAAAAACAAATTTACTGGATCCTGTAATGTTGATTCAGTACAGGTAAAATTTGATACGCCTTTCAGAGAATGCCGGTTCACTTGAACCTTTAAGGGGCGCTATCCTTAAATGAGACCTATTTTCAGCAGATATGTCTCATTCTTCCCACTTTTCTTGGTTTTTTATGAGAGTTGGAAATACAGCTTCATAAACTTTAATTCAGGAAAAAACTTTAAAAACTGCCTCAGAGTCTATCCATTTATTACTTAAACTGTTGTACTGCAGATATTTATACAATGTTTAGTTTAATTATAGCTTTTGTTTGACTTACCTATATTTTATGTTAATTTTTATCCCAGTTAAGTTCTATTTCCTATAACTTATATGTTTTAACATGACAAAAACAAATTCATCCTCCAACTACGGTCAGAAGACCACAAGTGATTTGGGCAATTTCCAACGTTATTGCAAAGACTTGGAAAATTTCGATACGATTTCTCATGACAAACAAATTGAGTTGGCTATAAAAATTAAGGCAGGAGATGAAGCAGCCGTAGATGAACTTATTCAGGCTAATTTACGTTTAGTTATTCTAATCGCATCTGAGTATGAAGGCTTAGGTTTAAGTTCTTTAGATTTAATAAGTGAAGGCAACTTGGGTTTGGTGAAGTCAGTTCGTAGGTTTGATCACGAGCGTAAGGTAAAATTTTCATTTTATGCTGGACTGTGGATTCGCCAGCAAATCAAGAGAGCTTTAAGTAATAAAAGCAGGACCATTCGAATTCCTGTTAGCATGATCGACAAAATTAACTCTATCGAAAAAAGAAAGGCTCAACAAGAATCCCCATCTGCTGGCCCCCATAGTGCTAATTCTGAAGAGCCTCAAACAGATCGACTCAAACGACTCGTAACCTTGGCGAAAGCTTCTACAGTTTCTCTAGATGCCCCATTTGAAGAGAATGAAGGAGCAACACTTGAAGATGTGATCCCGGACTCAAATAGCGAACACCCATTGGATGAGCTTATTCGCCACGGAGATTATGATGTGATCATCGATAAAATTAAACTTCTTGATTCCAGAGAGCAGGAAGTGATGAAAACCCGGTTTGGCTTGGATGGCTCTAAACCATCAAAACTTATTGAAATTGCTGATCTACTTGGATTGACGAAGGAAAGAGTACGTCAGATTGAACAATTCGCGATTGTCAAGTTGCGTAGAATGTTTTTTGCAGAGCAAGGAGAAGAAATGATGATTTGCTCCACTTGACACCTTCTTAGGAAAAGGCGACTTTGTGTATGTGGATCTAATTGAATATCCAAATAACGTCCAAACCGAAGAGGGAACATCTCCGGTAATGTTCGTTTCAAATGTCGTATTGTTCCCCGGGTGTCAGATCCCAATAAGGGTTTTTGAATCTCGCTACCGAATCATGCTCAAGGATGTACTCAACGGCAACCGCACATTTATACTCAGCTTTCACCCTGAAGATCCTACTCACAGTAAGACTGCTTCCTTGGGTTTGGTCAGGTCCTGTGTGGACCAAACGGACGGAACTTCAATTCTAATGCTTGAAGGTTTAAAGCGCGTTGTGTTAGACCAGCGGATAGGCGAGGAGCCTTACCCCACCTGGAAATATAAAACTTCCCATAACACCGACGATTATGAGATACTAGATAAGCCTCTTGTTGAGAATCTCAGGGATAAAATACAACAATTAAATAAACAAGTTGGTTCAGATTTCGAATTGTATTGCTCAACTGCGAGTGTTGTAGAGATAACGTCAACTTGTGATCGTCTAATTGAGATGACCGTTCAAAGCCTTAGTTTTAAGAAAGAATTTTTTGACTGTTTGAGTACTGAAAGTAAAATTAAACAAACCTTGGATGTGATCGACACCATCAATGGTGATGTCATTAAAACATGACCAAAGAGACTAATCTATACAAAATAGGGGCAGCTTCAAAGATCACCGGTGTTAACATTGCCACACTAAGAGTCTGGGAAAATAGATACGGGGTCGTTGAACCTATTCGTATAAACGGAACGCAACGTGGTTTCAGCAAAAAAGACGTAGATCGTATTTCAATGATCAAGCAACTCGTCGATGCAGGTGATTCAATTTCAACACTGTCAAAATTATCGCTTGAAGAGTTGGAACTAAGGATGCAACCTTCAGTCAATAATTCTCAGGTAATTATTGGAAACGCCAAGGATAAAATAAAAGCCGTTGCCGTAGGAACAAGAATACCGGAAGTAGGACGCCCAAGTCCGCATCTTGCTGAGGTTAAAGTGACTGCCAGATATGATTTAGCCTCTATCATGGATGATTTGTCTGCAATTAAGATAGATGCAGATATAATTATATTCGAAATTGCCTCACTTCATCGCAAGACAGTTGAACTAATCATAGAAATATTGACCTTATCTGAAATAAATCATGCTGTGGTGATATACCGGTTTGGCAGTTGCAATGGAATTAAACTTGCCCAACTAGACGGACGAATACACCCCATTCAGGCTCCGGTTCTTCCAATAGATATTCAAATAGCCAGTAATTTTGCAATGAACAGTACTACTGGTTCAAGTGGATCGGTTAATATTTCTGAAGAAGAAAAAGAACACGTTCCATTTAATGAGAAAGAGCTATGGGAGATAAATATGATGTCAAATCCTATTCATTGTGAATGCCCCAAACATCTTTCCAGTCTCATTTCCAGTTTAAGAGGTTTTGAAAAGTATTCAGCAGATTGTGAGGACTTAGATGAAAAAGATCGTGTCTTACACAAGGAACTAGAAACAATTACTATCCAAGCTAGGATCATAATGGAACAAGCCCTTAGGAAAGTCATTAAAGAGAACGACATAAGCTATTCTACAGCTAATCCGTCATAGATACTAAATACACAAAACAACTAATTGGATGATCCGGCATATGCCGGATTTTTTATTATCATAAATTTGCCTCACCTTTTTCTAATGCTATATTTTTTATAAGCTTCAATTTAAGAAGCTAAATTAAAAATAAAATGAAAATATTAAAAAGCTTACTAGCAGGATTATTTTTCCTGGGAGTTGTCACAACTAATGCTGCAGACACTGCAGATGTCGTCGATACGGCTATTAAAGCAGGAAAGTTTAAGACCCTTGTCGCAGCAGTTCAAGCTGCTGGCTTAGTCAAGACACTAAAAGGGGATGGGCCGTTTACAGTCTTTGCCCCGACTGATGCTGCGTTCGCAAAATTGCCAAAAGGCACCTTGGAAATGTTGTTGAAACCAGAAAACAAAGGTAAGCTGGCGAATATACTAACCTACCATGTTGTTGCAGGAAAAGTGCCCAGCAAAGCTGTAAGCACCTCGAAAGTAAAGATGGTTAACGGACAAAAAGCCAATCTGAAAGTTGCAAACGGTAAGGTAACTATTAACGGCGCAAATGTGGTTGCTGTAGATGTTATGGCAAGTAATGGCGTTATTCACGTTATTGATTCAGTTATTCTCCCGCCAAAGAAGTAAAATAAATTAAAGGCGGATTAAGAGAAGAGAATATAAAGAAAGGGGGGGGAGAGAATTAACTCTTCCCCCTTTTGCTTGGTTGATATCTAGTAGGAAATATAAAATGATCTCGTGTGATGTAGTGATAATTGGAGCTGGGCCTTCGGGCTCAAGTGCAGCTGCTGTACTTGCTGAAAAAGGGCATAAAGTTATCTTGATAGAGCGATCTAGGTTCCCACGTTATCACGTTGGAGAATCATTACTCCCATTTAATAGCAAAATCTTAAAGCGGTTAGGTTTGTTAGATAAAATGAGGAAGTCCACGTTTATTAAAAAAAATAGTGTACAATTCGTAGACCAAGAGGGAGTTATGAGTAATCCCTTTTATTTCAATACTCGTTATCCGGATGATTTGGCCCAAACATGGCAGGTTGAAAGGGGTGAATTCGACAGTATGCTCATGCATGCTGCTAAACAAAATGGAGCCTTAATAATGGAGGAAACAGAAGTTGTTTCCCTTACCGAAGAAAACGGAGAAATATTGGGCTTAATTGCTTTGAACCAAAATAAGGGAAATATTGAAATTAGGGCCAAGATAACTTTGGACTGTTCAGGAAAAGAAGCATTTGCGGCAAACCGACTTGGTTGGAGAGTTAAAGACCCTGAATTAAACAAAGTCGCTCTTTGGACTTATTTTGAGGGTGCTGCCAGAGCAAGTGGAGTTGATGAAGGTGCCACCACCGTTGCCTTTATACCAGAGAAGGGTTGGTTTTGGCATATTCCGCTACAAAATAATAAAACTAGTGTGGGAGTCGTTGCTGATGGAAAATACCTTTTCAGTTCGGGAAAAAAAGATTTAAGCGAAATTTTTAAAAAATTGGTCCAGAAAAACAAATGGATTGAGTCAAATCTAAAAGATGCCCACCAAGTTGGAGAATATTGGGTTACCAATGAATATTCCAATCACTCAAGATATTGCAGCAAGCAAGGCCTTATGCTTGCCGGAGATGCATATTGTTTTTTGGACCCCGTTTTTTCGTCTGGATTAATGCTTGCACTTAAAAGTGGCGTAATGGCTGCTGACGCCATTGATTTGGGGCTAATTGAGAACGATTTAACTCCTGCTCGATTCATGAGTTATGCAAGAACCTTAAGGGACGGAATAAATAACATGCGTATCTTAGTTTGTGCTTTTTATAGTGAAGGTTTTACGTTTAAAGCTTTGATTGACCGTTTCCCTAACTTGGCTGGTGATGTAACAGATTGTCTATCAGGAGATATCAATAAGGACTACACATCTCTTCATGAAGCAATCGCAACCATGGTTCCAATACCAAAAAAAATGGAATTAGGCATGCCTTTAAATACCTGAGTAGATATCATAATAATTAACTTATTAAAAATATCTAGTTTACGCAAACTAGGATACTTTATTAGTTAATTGGGGTGCCTTTAGTGGGTCCATAAAATGAAATTGATGTACAATAGAATCAAAAATCCACATTCTTTTTAAGGTGCAGAGTAGTGATTAGGCTATAATGAATTTTTACAGAGAGCGGAACCTCAGCGAACAGAGTTTACGAAAGTAAGAGCTGGGTTGTACCAGATCAATCAGGCAAGCAACTTTAAATAGCTCAAACAGGAGATCGGGTGGCTCAATCGAATTCTGGCTAACTAAATGCTGACACCGAACTTTGTTGAAGCTTTAGACAAAACCGTCACATAGCAGAGAATCTAGTCTCCGGAGATTGATGGCGGCACGAGCGCCCAAAGGCTTAATCGCGGCACGTACTCGTATAAGGCGAAAGAGTGTCCTGGTGGCACAGTATAAGGTAACTTCTGGCCGTAAATCCATAAACCGTTTGAAAACCGGAGCGATTAATTCAAATGAAGTCTACTCCATCAACCTCACCCTATAATAAACCTGGGGAAACACCTGATCCCTCTCATCCTCAAACCGGATCAAGGTCCCTGTCCCGTTGTAGGTCTTAAGCGTTCCCCATTCCTTCCAATCATCCGTCGCTTCCACCACATAGCGGAGGCCACTTTTACTCTCAAACCCGAATCCAAACGGCTCTCGCTCGTATACCACTATTCGGATCGTGCTACCGCTACCTGATGTCACCCCTTCCAACTTCACCAACTCTGCTGCCGTTCCGTACGTCTCTCCCCTCTCCAGTGTCATCGTCTTTGTCACTCCGTACTCCTTGTCACTCGTCGCATCCCATATCCGATATATCGCACGCTCTGACTCCACTAGGTTCACGTTGATCGCCACATAACTCATGCCATCGGCTAGTACAATCTCCTGCTGGCCTCTCAATTCATCTCCCACAAACGCCCCCATCACACTTCCTCTACTGACTGCTTTGCCTTCAACTGTCACTTGCGCCAGCACCGTTGCACTCACATTCGGGTACACCACCACTTGTCCCCATCTTGATTCATCCATTCCCATCTTCGATAAGTCCCTATTGCTGCCCTCTCCAGACACATCACCCACGTTCCACACTCCACCCTCACTCACCTTCAGCCAGTAACCCAAACCGGGCGCGATAACCTTCAGTGTATTCAGGAATGGTGGCAAAGCGGGGTCATAGGAACTCTTAAGGTTCTTGAATTGCTCCACTATACCACCAAGGCTCGTCAACTCGGTCCCTGGTGCAGCACCGCTCTCCCTCGGGTAACCCACAAGATTCCATCCCGGCTTTACCGTTATCGACGCTCCAGTAGGTACCTCTCCCTCCAAATCAAAGCTGACATCGGCATCCACACTCACCCAGTATCCGTCCTTCAAGTTCAACCCCTTCAGCGTATTCAGGAATGGGGGCAAAGCGGGGTTATAGGAACTCTTCAAGTCCTTAATCTGAGACAGATTACCCTTGATCGACGCCAGAACCGTTGCCGGTGTCATGTCTTCCGACTCAACGTAGAACGATATCAGGTTCCAGCCTGACTTCAGGTTCACCGTCTGGATTACCGTCGTCTTCTCCACCACTACCGTCCGACTTACACTCTCGGCTGCATTACCCGCTGCATCACTCACGTCATACTTCAGCGT